>Ga0272448_1001972_pt1 | contig 26683 bp, 26 predicted proteins | sample YNPCB0191_FD_202220 | JGI IMG/M metagenome (GOLD analysis project Ga0272448, IMG submission 202220) | Hot spring sediment microbial communities from Yellowstone National Park, WY, United States - YNP-CB-019-1 | ecosystem: Environmental > Aquatic > Thermal springs > Hot (42-90C) > Sediment... | reverse complement strand
ATACGCAAGAGATATCATAGTTTGCAAGTGGTTGAATGAGATTTTTTAACGCATTCTTATCCCACATCGTATTTGCATCAGAGAAAGCAATAATTTCTCCGTTTGCATATTTATAAGCCTTGTTATAGGCATTAACTTTGCCGCCTCTTTTTTCAATATTAACTAATCTAATATTACCGTATTTACTTGCATAGTTCAAAATGATTTCGTTAGTCTTATCAGTTGAATTGTCGCTTGCAAAAATAATCTCAAGTTTCTCTTTGGGGTAATCAAGCGAAAGGGCATTGAGGATTTTTTTCTCTATCACTTTTTCTTCATTATGAACCGCTATAATAAGTGATACAAAAGGTATTTCTTTTGTGCTTTCATATGATTGTGCTTTGCACGGGAATATTTTTTTTATAAGTATTAAAAATGCCCAATAGAGTAAATTATGCCATAATATTAGAAAAAGCGCTATAGTAAATATTATTTTCATAATGTCCATTTTCTCATTTTTCAAATATATTTTAGCAGGTTTGTATTATTTACAAAATTGATTACTACCTAATCTTAGCGATTCCCAAAGTTTGTGTATTGCTTTTTCTTTATTTCTCTCTTTGAGAGAATTCAATGATGAACTATTATCGCTTAAATATGGGTTTTTCATTATATTCTGTAAACTCAATACTATTTAGAATAATAAAAGAACGCCCAAAAGTCTTGTAATTTTTTTGAAACAATGTAAAATTTCTTAGATGAAAAAATTTAATCCGATTTATGTAGATTTTAGTAAAACAAACTGGGTATAGGCAAGCGATGAATTACAGTGAAAATAACTCTTTTAGACAGGATAGATGGAACTCTTATGCAGACAAGTGGTTTGAGGAGATCATAAAACATCCCGAGCGTTTTTTAATAGACAAAGATAATATTAATCCACAGCTGAAAGATATTTTAAATGAAATTGGTGATGTTAAAGGTAAAAAAGTTTTGGAATATGGTTCAGGAAGAGGAGAGTTTTCAGTTTATCTTTCGAAACTAGGCGCTGATGTTGTAGGTATAGATATTGGTGAAAATCTTGTAAAACTTGCAAGAGTTATTGCTGAAGTAAATGATGTAAAATGTACCTTCATAGTCCACAACATTGAGAGTCTTCCATTTGATGAGGAGCAGTTTGATTTCGTTGTGGGAAGAAAAGTACTTCATCATTTATCCAAAAAAGGTTTATCCAAAGCCTTAGAGGAAGCGCATAGAGTATTAAAAGCAAATGGCAAAGCTGTGTTTATAGAGCCTGTGGAAAACAGCAAAGTCTTTGATTTTTTACAGAATTTATTTCCTGTGGGTTCTGAGGCGTTAGGTAATTACCGTCCTTCTATTCTAAATAGAAGAGAATGGAATAAATACTTAAAGGTTAGAGACGATCGGGCTTTGTCCAATATGGAATTGCTTGAAGCAGGTAAATTATATAGTAAAGTAGAATTCAAAAAGTATTATGGCTTATTAGTCAGGCTCGGCAGACTTTTTCCTTCTGAAAGATTCGTGAGCATCTTGAATAAGATAGATGTTTTGCTAACTAACAATCATTCTCCGTTGAAATACCTTAGCCAGGCAGTAATGGTTGTTTATACTAAATAATCATCAAAGATTGGTTATGAAAATTTTAGCGATAGTCCCTGCAAGGGGAAATTCTAAGGGAATAAGAAGAAAAAATTTAAGGCTATTTAATGGAAGGCCATTAGTTAGTTATGTCATATCAACTTTGAAAAAAGTTTCGAATATAGATGATATTGTTGTTACTTCCGAAGACGATGAAATTCTCAATTATTGTTTAAGCCCTGGAGTAAAAGTTCATAAAAGACCTTCTCTTCTTTCATCTGACGACGTAACATTGGATCCGGTCGTTTATGAAGCTTACAATTGGTATAGAAGTAAATTTGGTGAAGTTGAATGTGTGCTAACTGTTCAGCCTACTTCTCCTTTAATCTCTGAGAATACTATTGAAAGTGCAATTAAGAAGTTTCTTGAAGGAGATGTTGACACGATAATTTCAGTTATTGATGACACGCATTTGTCCTGGAGGAAAATTGGAGAAGAATATTTCCCTGAGTTTACAGAAAGATTGAATAGGCAATACCTTAGCAAGAGGTTGAGGGAAACTGGAGCATTTTTGATAACAAAAAGTTCTTTTGTCACCAGCAAAAATAGGATTGGCAATAAGCTCTACTTTTTTGAAGTTCCTCCTGAGGAATCATTAGATATTGATGAAACTTTGGATTGGTTAATAGGTGAAACACTCGCAAACCGTTTGAAAGTTTTAATAGTTACTTTTGGAAATAAAAGTGTTGGAACAGGTCATTTTAGCAGAACTCTTAGTTTAGCAGATGCTTTCCTTGGACACGATGTTGAATTTGCATTAGTTGATAGTGATGACATATTTAGTGAACTATTGGAATTTTATGGATATTCCTATAAAAAAGTTAAACTTGGAGAGGTTAAATCTTTAGTTAGAGGTAGTAACTTTAACCTGGTAATTAATGATATTCTTGATACTACGAGAGAGTACATGGAAGGTATTAAAGAACTTGGGGTTTTTGTTGTGCATTTTGAAGATTTGGGAGAAGGTTCAAAATTAGCCAACATTGTTTTTAACGATATGTATGGAGGTTTTGAAATTCCTGATAATTATAGGGTAGGTTATAAATATGCTGTCCTGAACGAGAATTTCTTGGTCCAGCCCCCAAATAGTTTTAGCGAAATCGTAAAAAATGTATTGATTTCTTTTGGTGGCGTTGATCAAAATAATTTGACTTTTAAGACCCTCTCATCTATAAAGGACTTAATAAAACAAAGGGATATAAGTGTAAAGATCATTGTAGGTTCGCTTTATTCTCACTTTGAGGAACTGGAAGATTTTATAAGTACATTTAACCTTTCATCTTATGTGAGTGTTTTACATAATGTGAAGAATATGGCATCTGAAATGAATGAAGTTGATCTGGGCTTTACTTCGAATGGAAGAACTGTTTATGAGTTAGCTTCTATGAGGATACCAGTTATAAGCATTGCCCAAAACGACAGAGAAACCTTACATTTATTTGCAAGGACAAACCCTGGCGTAAAATACCTTGGAATTGCTTGTACTGTATCTGAAGCGTTAATCAGGGAAATGTTCGTCGATCTATTAGATAACACAGCAAAAAGGAAGCTAATGTATAACTCACTACCTTACAAAGAAATAAGGGATGGTTTGCTCAATGTTAAGGAAGAGATAATCTTTAATTATAGGAGGTGGAGAAAAAATGATTATAAAACTCGGGAAGAGAATTATTGATAACGAAAAAAGACTTGAGAGACCTTATATAATTGCCGAAGCAGGGGTTAACCATGAGGGAAGCATCGATAAGGCAAAACTTATGATAGAACAAGCTGCGGATGCAGGAGCTGATGCTATAAAATTTCAAGCTTACAAAGCACATTTGTTAGCTTCTAAATATGCTCCCGCCTATTGGGATACGAGTAAAGAACCCACAAAGAATCAATTTGAACTCTTTAAGAAAAATGATTTCTTTTGGAAAAAAGAATACGAAGAACTTGCAGATTATGCTTTGAGAAAAGGAATTGATTTTCTAGCAACTCCATTTGATTTTGATTCCGTGGATTTTCTTGAGCCTCTTGTTGTAGCTTATAAGGTGGCATCTGCGGATATCAATAATTTACCTCTTTTGGAATATATTGCAAAAAAGGGAAAGGTTGTAATTCTGTCTACAGGAGCTTCAACGGTGTCCGAGATTTGGAACGCTATTGAAACTATAGAGAAAAACGGAAACAGCAATATTATACTTCTACATTGTATACTAAACTATCCAACTAGTTATACCGATGCAAATCTCGGTATGATTGCCGATATGGTTAGGATCTTTAACGAGTATATCATTGGGTATTCAGATCATACCTTACCCGATAGAATGAATATGGTCCTTAGTACTGCTTGGCTTTTAGGTGCTCAGGTTATCGAAAAGCATTTTACTTTTGACAAATCTCTTAAAGGAAACGACCATTACCATTCTATGGATAAAGAGGACCTTAAAAATTTCTTAAATTACCTGAATGATGTAACTAAAATTATTGGGAGAACCAAAAAACATTACATTGAGAGCGAAACAGATTCGAGATTATACGCAAGAAGAAGTCTTGTTGCCCAGAGATTCATACCTAAAGGCAAAGTTATAGACAGAGATGACATTGCAATTAAGAGACCTGGCACAGGCGTACCGCCATACCTTTATCATATTGTGATAGGCGCAGTTGCTACAAAAGATATTCAAGAAGACGAAATAATCAAGTTTGGAGATTTTGAGGTTTCGTGAAGGGAAATGTAAAGCTTGAAGCTCTCGATATTATTCGTGAAATTGAAGAGAAAACCAATATTTATGATATAGAGATAGCTGGAATAAAAATCTGGTTTTTTATAAGGGTTTATTTTTACCTGGAAGTAGTAAATCTTCTAAGAAAGGAATTTCATAAGAAAAGTCCATCTAAAAAGAACATTTTTACCCCTTTGTTGAGTTCAATATCGTTACTCAAGCGTGGCGTGGTTTTTCTAATCAGGGCCGTCTCAGGTGCTGTAAGATTTTTAAAAAGGAAAAACTCAAATATTGTTTTTCTTATTGACCCAAGTGATTACAGGGATAAAGGGAAGAGTTTAATTGAAAGACATATATTCTTTAATTCTTTTTACAATTATTTCAAGAACGATTCTTCTTTCATTGAATTATTGACTCCGCAATCTTTTAGTCTTCGAAACTTACCTATTTCTGAGGATATTATATTTATTGACTTTGCTTTTGTTGTTGGTTTTATAAGGTCTCTTCGATATCTATTTCTACCTAAAAAGATTGGAAATTGGAATGAATTTTTGAATGATATAAGAGAGATAAGTATTAAAGGTATTCAACCTGAGTGGATTGAGAAAGAAATTTTGAAACTTATAAAGAGAAACTATAAAAAAGTTTTATTGGAAATAAATGTTGCAGATGTAGTACTCAAAAAGATTAAGCCTAAGTTAATAATTGAAACGAGGAGTTACAATGGAGAAGTCTTAGCTTTTAATTACATAGCTAAAAAATCTAACATAAAAGTAATCGAATTTCAGCACGGTATTATAACAGAATCTCATATCGGCTATACATATTTTGTTCCAAAAAAGTCTGCATTTTTACCACTTCCAGATAAAGTTTTCTTATTTGGTGATATTTTTGTTGATTTCATACTTAAAAGAGGAAATGCCTTTAAAAAAGAAAATTTAATTGTGTCTGGTTTCCCCAAAATAAACAAGTATCGCTCAATCGGTGAAAGCGAGAGAGAGAATATAAAAAGTGAGGTAAGATCAAAGTTTGGGATAGGTAATGAGGATTTTGTTGTTACATTCACCACTCAACCCTCCTATAGAAATGAATTTATATTTTTTTTAAAAAGTATTTTGCCTTTTATTCCTCAGAGTGTAAAATTTTTTGTTAAACTTCATCCAAGAGAAATTTCAAACAGGCTGACATATGAAACAATTGCGGAAAAAGGAAAGATTTTTGTAATTACTGATGAAGATGCTGACCTTTACCAGGTTTTATTTGCTTCTGATGCCCATTCTACGATAAGTTCAACAGTATTTATTGAGGCTATGGCTTTGGGTATACCAAACATTATAATTGGTTTATTTGGAGCTGAAAGTGTTTCTGAAATTGACATACAAAATTGTATTTTGTTTGCTAAATCACCGGAGGATTTTGTAGAAAATCTCAAACTTGTTATGCGTGAAGATATAAGAAATAACTTAGTCAGTTGTGGAAAAGAGAAAGCGGCGCAATTTTATGCGACTTCAAAAAATCCTGAAAAGAATATCTTATCGATTTTGGAGAGAACTTATTGAAATTGGATATAATTGATCCATCTGTATAATTACGAATAATTTCCGCTATTATTTTAATTTCTATAAATTTTTCGAGAATAGTATTTTGTAATTACATCTGCATAAAAAATTGAGCAGCATTTTTAAACAAACTTCTTTTAATCTTTTTACTTAAATGAAATGGGCCTAGTGCACATAGTATATTATTTTTGATTTTGTAGCGGCTTTGAGAAGCAGTGCCCACGGCAAAAATTCCGGGTTGTGAAAGTGATATATGTGTGCGTATATTTTAATTGCTCTATGGAAAGCAATGAAATTTCCTATGAGCATCCTTATAATTCTATTTTTGAAAATCGGTATTTTGATAATTTGCACTCCATCGATTTTATAACCCTCTTTTGATGGTGCAATTAAATAAACTGTACCAAAATATTTTGCTAAGCTTTTGCGCTCTTTATAAAAAATCCTCATGTCAAAAGTATTGTGAACAGTGGTTATGTGGCAAACTATTTTTTTATCCAAGTTTTAAATCTCCAATTAAAGTCCCCGCATTAATTACATCCTGTTATTGAAAAATTGGCAATAAGATTATAATATATTGAAGTTTGACTACTTAAATTGGAGGCAAGAATGGAAGATAGAGATGCTACTTTAAAGGATTATGTTGAAGTAATGCTGAAATGGAAGAAATTAATACTTGGTATAACTGTTGTCTCTTTGATTTTGGCTTTTGTCCTAAACTATTTCGTATTTAAACCTGTTTATAGAGGTTCTGCTGTAGTGTATATTGCACAGATTAACAACAACCCACTTATTAAGCCAAAGGATGTTCAATCTCAAATTACAAGTGATGGATTTTTGCAAAAGATTGCTCAAGATTTGGGTGTTGCTTATACCGAGGTAAAGGATTCCATTGCCGTCTCCACAGCTCAAGATTCAAAAATTCTAATTGTTAATTTTGACTCAGAGGACAAAGAACTTATTAGAACTTTTTTCAGGTATTTTATAGTGGAGTTGAATAATTTTAACGATCAAGCGTACCAAACTCTGATTGAATCTTTGAAAGTACAAGTTTCTTCTCTTCAAACTCAAGTTGATTCTCTTGATAAACAGGCAGAGGATGTATTAGCGAGGCTTAAGAATTTAGAGCAAAAGAGTGCCACAAATTCTGAGTATATACTTGAGTATAGCCAGCTTCGTGCAGTTTATGATTCAATCGTTTCTAAAAAGGTTGATCTTGTTAAGCAAATAGTGCAAATTGAAGGCAATATAAAAGGTGCAAATACTTTCCTCTATCAATCGGAGCCTTTGATCCTTGACAGCCCCGTTAAGCCTCGTAAAATTTTCAATACAGCGCTTACTGGTTTTATTGCTTTTCTCCTTTCGGTTCTCCTTGCCTTTTTCCTTGAGTATTGGAATAGATATATTGTAGTAGTTAAATCCTAAGTAGTTAATAATAGAGGGAAACCATTAACAAAATGCAAGAATTAGTCTCAGTTGTAATGCCTGCATACAATGCCGAAAAGTATATTGGCGAAGCGATTCAATCTGTTTTGAATCAAACATACAGGAACTTCGAACTCATAATAGTTGACGATGGTTCTGTTGATAAAACCTGGGAAAAAATACAAAGTTATAATGACTCAAGGATAATAGCAATTAGGCACCAACAGAATAAAGGAGTTGCAGAGGCAAGAAACACTGCATTGGATATTGCTAAAGGTAAATGGGTTGCATTGATAGATGCAGATGATGCGTGGCTTCCTGAAAGATTAGAAAAATTAGTCGGAATTTTGGAAGAAAGTGGAGATGGGTTTTTTATTTCCGACGACCATATTTTATGTTTTGACACTCCTTACGGTTTGAGACACTGGGGAAGTGAGTTTGACATTTACTATCATATCAATTTTGATAGAGAAATTATAACTTTCTCTTTCTCAGATTATTTAAAGCATAACGCTCCGGGTATTCATCCGATTTTTCCGCTAAGAATTATAAGAGAGAAAAATTTAATCCAAAAACAGGAATTTGTTCCAAGAGAGGACTTCTTGTTTTATTGTGAGTTATTCAAGGCAGGGCTTGAACTTATATTAACAAGAAATGCGTATTATATGTATCGTCTGACGCCTAACTCTTTAACCTCCAAAAAGCCTAAAGTATCCGAGATAAAAGTTGTTGAGTATTTACTTTCTTTTGAGAATTTATCAAACGAAGAAAAATCACTTCTAAATAATCTATTATTAAGGGCAAGAAGAAATTTTAGATATAATACTTTCACATTTTACTTGAAACACCGAGAATTTCATAATGCTATAAAGTACGGATTGCAAAACCCGGTTTTATTTTTAGAATTAGTTTTGCGATTGCCACTTTCTTTGAGATACAGAATTAGCTCGAAAATATGGGGAGGGACAATTAAATGAATAGCCACCAAGAAAAAGTTGCTTTTTTTCTTCCTTCTCTTGAGGGTGGTGGCGCCGAAAGAGTTGTCGTAAATCTTATTAAAGAGTTTGTGAAAAGAGAGATAAAAGTTGAATTAGTATTAGCTAATACTAGCGGACCTTATCTAATAGAAGTTTCTCAAGGAGTTAAAGTTTTTGATTTAAAGTCGGCCCGAGTTCTTTTTGCTTTACCAAAGTTAATTAAATATTTGAAAACAGAAAAACCAGATATTTTAGTTTCTTCTTTAAGTCATGCAAATATTATTGCAATTCTTGCAAATAAGTTGGCTAAGACTCGTGTCAGAATTTTGGTAAGAGAAGATACTACCTTGAGTTTAAGCTCCGTAGATTCTGTGTCTTTCAAAACTAAGATTATGCCACTTTTAATGAAGATTTTTTACCGATGGGCAGATTTAATAATTGCGGTATCAAAAGGGGTAAAGGACGACCTTGTGAGTTTTGCTAAACTTCCTTCACATAAAATTGAAGTGATTTATAATCCTGTTATAACTCCAGAACTTTTTACCAAGGCAAAGGAATCTGTAGACCACCCATGGTTTTCTCCAAATAGTGTTCCCATAATCTTAGGGGCGGGAAGATTAACAAAAGCGAAAGACTTTCCAACTCTTCTTAAAGCATTTGCTCTTGTCCGTAAAGAAATTGATTCAAGACTTGTTATCTTAGGAGAAGGTGAGGAAAGGAAAAATTTAGAGAAACTTGCAAAAGAACTCGGTATTGAAGGATATCTATGGATGCCTGGGTTCGTAGACAACCCATATAAATATATGAGCAAGGCTTCGGTATTTGTTCTCTCTTCAATATACGAAGGTCTACCGACGGTTTTGATTGAAGCACTTGCTTTAGGATGCCAGGTTGTTTCAACCGATTGTAAGAGCGGCCCAAGAGAAATACTTGATGATGGAAAATCTGGCAAATTAGTTCCTGCAGGCAATTATAAAGAACTGGCCCATGCAATTAAAGAAATATTAACTTACAACATTCATTATAATATTGATAAGTCTACTCTTGAAAAATATACGCTTCGTTATAGTAGTGAAGAGTACTTAAAACTAATCTTCGGTGAGGTTGGGTAATATGAAGCTTAAAATAAAGGATCTTTTAGTGGCCTTTATTATTTTGCTTATTAGCATTTTCTTTTCAATATTGGATTATTCTATGTCTTCTGGAAACGAAGTATTTTTCATTGGCTTTGTAATTTCAATTGTGTGTGTTGCTTTAATCATTTACAGGGTTAAGAATTATGGAATTTCAGATCCTTTATTTATTTTTCTTCTTTTTTTCTTGTTCTACAATGGCATTGTTCTGTTGAATTTTTCGTCTTTTATTAAAAATGGATTTTTTAGCATAGAATTGTTTCCTGCAAGCTTCCGTGCGGAAACCGTAAGTTTTGCTAGTTTGCTTAGTCTTAGTGCACTTCTTGGGACTATTTTAGGCAGTTGGTTGTATAGAACTCTCTTTCCACTAAATAAAGAAATTAAATATAACAAAGGTATAGAGGACATTAGTATTCGCTTTTTGCTGTTTTGGGCTTTTTTGTTTTATATAGCAGGAATAGCTATGCTTTTTTTGAGTTATTCCAGTGTTGGAGGCTTCTTTGGAAGCTTGTCAATTGATAGATTACAAAGGCTTAACACTCTTACTAGTGCTCACACTCTTCCTTACCCGGGATTTATTTTTGTTAGTTTATCTATTTTATTTTATGTTTCATTCAAAAAGAAGAAATTTTCCCTTCTTTTATTTTCGTTATTACTTTTAAGTTTTTGGTCTATTCTTTTGCTTTTGCAAGGAGACAGGAGATTTGTGATATATTCTCTTCTGATAGTTTTTGCTGTATGGGGAATGGTTGAGGGGGATAAGGTAGTTAAAAAATTCAGCACAAGAAAGATAGTTACTTTTATTTTCGTTATATTTATTGGTTATATAACATTTTCTTTCTTCTCAGGCATTAGATTCTTAATACCCCTTCTTATTTCAAAAAAGTGGACGTGGAGTTACTCTCTGACTTGGATAAAAGAACATATTAGCATAGACTGGTTTATGCCAGGAAAGACGGAGTTTGGTGCTCCTTATTTGTCTTTACTCTACTACACTGAAAATAAAGCAGACCGATTGCTTGGTTCATCTTATGCTTTTTCTATTCCATATTTACTTCCAAGAAGTCTTTACCCTGGAGTGAAACCGACATTTTTGGCAGATAATTTTGCTATAAGAATACATGATGAATTTTTTAGTTTTAAGGATGTTATTAAGGGTTGGGGATATAGTCCTGTTGCTGAGGCTTTCCAGAACTTCGGAACACTTGGACCTTTTCTTGTTTTTACGGTTTTTGGTTTTTTTGTTGAATCTCTTAGCAAACTTAGGAATGGAAGCTTTTGGGGACAATTGGTTTTCCTAATTGCTTTACCTGAACTGTTAAACTTCAACAGGATGTGCTTTGTGCCTGTTTTCCAGGAGTTTGTGTATTTTTTGGTACCGGTTATTCTTTTGTTTTTAGTTTATGAGGTTTTTTCATTTAAAAGGAAGTCTGACTAATTATGGCTAAAATTAAAGTCCTCAACGTAATTGATTCTCTTTATGCAGGTGGTGCAGAATCGCTTCTTAAAAATTTTCTCATTGAAACAAAAAAATACGAAGATTTTAAAGTAGATGTTTGTACGCTTTATACAAGGAATATTTTCAAGCAAGAATTGGTCAACAATGGTATAGCTGTTTATGATTTGGATTTGCCTTTTAAATACGATTTTAGGGGTGTTTTTAGGCTTGTAAAACTAATAAATAGCAATAACTATGATATAGTCCATGTGCATCTTTTCCCTGCTGATATTATGGTTGCCGTTGCATCACTTTTCACCGATAAACACACAAAATTTATTTTTACTGAGCACAGCATATACAATAGAAGACGTTCTATTATCTTTTATAAGCCGATAGATAAGTTTGTATATTCCCGCTATAGGAAAATTATTTGTGTGAGCGAAAAGGTAGAAGAATCTCTCGTTGGTTATCTAAAAGAATTAGAAGACAAGACGATTGTTATAAGAAACGGTATCCCTGTTCCAGATAGAAAATTTGATGTTGAAGCAAAAAAAGAGTATGACATTTTGTGCGTTGCTCGTTTGGAAGAAGCAAAAGGGATTGATATATTACTGAAAGCTGTTGCAATTTTAAAAGAGAAGTTTAATTTGTCTTTAAATGTTGCAGTTGTTGGTGATGGTAGCAAAAGAGATGAGCTCTTGAATCTAAACGAAAATCTTGGCTTGGGTGATACTGTTCATTTTTTGGGTGTAAGAAAGGATGTTTCTAACTTAATGAATGCCTCAAAGATATTTGTTTTGCCTTCAAGGTGGGAAGGACTTCCAATGGTCATATTGGAAGCAATGGCGCATGGACTTCCTGTGATTTCAACGCCAGTTGGAGGAATACCTGAGGTTGTAAAAAATGGAGAAAACGGCATCCTTGTCCCCAAAGAAGACCCTCATTCTTTAAGCAAAGCAATATTAGAAGTGCTTAATGATAGCGAGTTATTGAGGAAACTTTCGAAAAATGCTTATGAATTTGTTAAACAATATTATTCTATTGAAACTTACACAAAAAATTTATTAAGTTTGTATAGGGAGATTTCAAAAGAAAATGGAAAGCAAAGGTAAAGTTCTTTTTCTAACAACCATTGATGTGACAATTTATGCTTTTCTTATACCACACATGAAATTACTGAAGGATATGGGATATGAAGTTGAGGCGGCTTGCTCTAATGTTGGTTTTACTGAAAGAATTGAAGAAGAAGGTTTCAAAGTTTACAATTTGCCCTTCAGTAGGAATCCTTTCGATATTTCTAATATTAAGGCTGTGTTAAGGCTTTATCAAATTATGAAAGCAAACAATTATGTTATGCTGCACACTCATACGCCTGTTGCAAGCTTTATAGGGCGTATTGTTGGAAAAATTGTTGGTATTCCTCATATTGTTTATACTGCTCATGGTTTCCATTTTCATGAATATGGAAGCTCTTTTAAGAATTTCGTCTATTTTAGACTTGAAAAATTTGCTGGAAGATTCACTGATGTATTGATAACTATAAATAATGATGACTATAAGGTAGCAGTTGAGAAAAAAATTATTCCTAATGGAAAAGTGGTTTATATCAAAGGCGTAGGAGTTGATACAGAAAAGTTTAATCCAGAGAAAGTGCTTCTTGATGGACTTGAGTCTTATTTGTCCAATTTTTCTGGAACAACTTTTATTTCGGTCGGTAGACTTGATACAGAAAAGCACTTTGACCATTTGTTAAAAGCTTTTTCATTAGTGAAGCAAAAGAGGAGTGATTTTAGATTTTTGATAGTAGGAGGTGGACCAGAAAAAGACTATCTGGAAAAATTGTCGATTGAGTTAGATCTTCCGAATGAAACTGAGTTTATGGGTTATATAAAAGGTGTTGAGAGATTTTTAAAAATTTCAAATATTTTTATTTTTGCTTCCTCAAGGGAAGGTCTGCCTGTGTCTCTTATGGAGGCAATGGCAATGGAAAAACCAGTGGTTGCATATAATATAAGAGGCGTAAGGGACTTGGTTGAGGACGGAGTAAATGGTTTTTTAGTCCCATTTGGTAATATTGAGGCATTTGCTGAGAAGATAATTTACCTTATGGATAACCCGGAAGTTGCAAAAGAAATGGGAAAAAGAGGACGAGAAAAAATATTAAAGGAGTTTAGTTTAGATAAAGTAATAAAAGATATGAAAAAACTTTATAAAGAGATTTTAGAAGATGGAAAAAGTGAATAAAAAGTTTTGGCTTTTGGTAAAAGAAGTGTTTGATAAGATTGTGTCTTTTATCTCATTGGTCGTTTTGCTGCCTCTTTTCTTGGTGGTGGCTATATTGATTAAACTTGACTCTCCTGGACCTGTGTTCTTCCTGCAGGATAGGGTTGGGAAAGACGGTAAGATTTTCAAAGTCTTTAAGTTCAGGACAATGACTTCTGATGCCCCAGAAAAAACGAAAGGTAAATATATCGAAAAGCCCAATCCTTATGTTACAAGAGTTGGAAAGATTTTGAGGAGAACAGGTATTGATGAACTTCCACAACTAATAAATGTTCTTAAAGGTGAGATGAGTTTAGTTGGTCCGAGGCCAACCTTGCCTTATCAGGTTGCAAAATATAATGAGTACCAAAGAAAAAGACTTCTAATGAAGCCAGGAATTACAAGTTGGGCATTGATACACGGAAGAAACAAACTTACCTGGCCTGAAAGAATTGAATATGATGTTTGGTATGTGGAGCACTGGAGTTTTTGGCTTGATATTAAGATACTTTTGAAGACTGTTTGGGTGGTTGCAAAAGGTGAAGGGCTATATGCAGATAGAGAGACCGATGAAATAGCGAAGGTGGATTAATGAAAAAACTCTACATAATTGGTGCAGGTGGACATGGTCAGGTTGTTCTGGATTGTGCAAGAGCCTCTGGTTTTGAAATAGGGGGATTTCTTGATGATAACGAAGAACTTTATGGAAAGATTATAAATGGGGTTGAAGTTATAGGAAAAGTTGAATTATCAAAAAGACTTGACGGTCTTTTTATTGTTGCTATTGGAGATAATACAAAGAGAAAAGAAGTTGTTGAAACGCTCAATTTCGGAAAAGAAAAATTTGCGAAAGTTATCCACCCTTCAGCTACTATCGGAAGTAATGTTGAAATTGGTGAGGGCTCGATGATTATTGGAGGAGTTGTTGTAAATACAAATACAAAAATAGGCAGGCATGTTATAATAAACACTTCTTCCTCGATTGACCATCACAACGAAATTGGAGATTTTGTTCATATTGCACCAGGGACTCATACGGGTGGAAATGTTCATGTTGGGGAAGGAGCATTTGTTGGTATTGGTGTAAGCGTAATTCCAGAAGTTAAAGTTGGTAAGTGGAGTGTTGTTGGTGCAGGTAGTGTAATCATTGAGGATGTGCTTGATTATGCAACAGTTGTTGGAGTGCCCGGGAAGGTTATTAAAATTAGAGGGGAGCGTGTGAAATGAATATACCATTATCCAAGCCGTGGGTAACAGAGGAAGATATAAAAGCAGTTGAAGAAGTTTTAAGAACGCCGTATTTAAGCTTGGGACCAAAATTAAAGGAATTTGAAAGTATGCTTGCAGGTATTGCAAAAAGAAAATATGCTGTTGCAGTAAATAGTGGCACTTCTGCACTCCACCTTATCATTCGCTCTTTAGGAATAAAAGATGGCGACGAGGTTATTACAACACCCTTTAGTTTTGTTGCTTCATCGAACTGCGTTCTTTTTGAGAGAGCAAAGCCTGTTTTTGTTGATATTGACCCCAAAACCTACAATATAAATCCTGATTTAATAGAGGAAAGAATTACGGAGAAGACAAAGGCAATTCTTGCAGTTGATGTGTTTGGTCAACCTGCCGATTGGGATAAACTAACAGTGATTGCAAAAAAACACAATCTTTATCTTATAGAAGATTCAGCAGAGGCAATTGGTTCAGAGTATAAAGGGCGTCCTGCAGGAAGTTTTGGAGTTGCATCGGTATTTGCCTTCTACCCAAATAAACAAATAACCACCTGTGAGGGAGGAGTTCTTCTTACTGACGATGAAAATATTTATAAACTTTCAAGAAGTATGCGAAATCAAGGGCGTGGTGAGGATGAAAGTTGGCTACATCATACGCGTCTTGGCTATAACTACAGGATTTCGGATATAAATTGTGCCCTGGGGATATCTCAACTCAAAAGGCTTGAAAAGATTATCGAGATGAGGGATAATGTTGCAAAGATATACACTCAAAAACTTTCAGAAGTTGAGGAGATTATAACTCCGTATGTGCATCCTGATACGACAAAAATGAGCTGGTTTGTGTATGTAATAAGGTTAGCGGATAGGTTCGGGAATGTTCATAGAGACCAGATTATTAAGGAACTTGGCAATCGTCAAATTCAAACAAGGAACTATTTTGAAGCAATTCACCTTGAACCCTTCTATGTAGAGCAGTTTGGTTATAAGAAAGGGGACTTTCCTGTTACCGAATTTGTTTCGGAGCGGACTATTGCACTTCCTTTTTATACGACAATAAGCGAGGAAGAAATTGATTATGTGGTGAAGAACTTAAAGGAAGTTATTCTTGAGGTGAAGAACTCTTGAGGAAGTTGTTCGAAAAAGTTTTAAGAAACAAACTAACCGCTACAATAACCTTTGCAAAGTTATTGATTGATGTGTTATTATACAATGTTGCTACGGTTCTTTCGGTCCTTCTCAGGTTTGACCTTAAATTAAATCCGGGTTTTATCCATATAGATGATCGTTTTGGAATAATTGAAAATTTAATTTTTATTATTTTTGAAATTGTTTTTCAGTTGCCTTTGCATAGTTATGAGTTTGCAAGCGTTAAAGAAGTATCTGATGTTTTTGTTGCACTATTCCTTACAAAAGCAGTTTCATATCCCTTCTACTTATTAGGGGGAAGAAGTAATTTTTCAAGGGGGGCATATCTTGCCTCTTTTGTATTATCGTTTTTGCTTATTGCAGGATTTAGAATTCTCTATAGACTATTTTATGAAATTAGGAATAAAAAAGATACAAAGCTTTTGAAAAGGAAAAAGAAAGTTCTCATAATTGGCGCAGGTGATGCAGGCGAAAAACTTTTAAGAGAAATCCTCTCTCATCCTCAACTTAATTATGAAGTTGTTGGTTTCCTCGATGACGACCCAATTAAGAAAAGAACTAAGATTCACGGGTATTCTGTTATAGGCGGAATTGAGAGGTTGCCTTATGTTGTTAAGGAATATGGAGTTGATGTTATTATCTACGCAATTCCAGCAGCACCAAGGGAACATTTGCAAAAAGTTGTATCTCTTGCATCAGGAACACCAGCCGAAATCAAGACTTTGCCTCCAGTTTGGGAGATAGTCTCAGGCAGGGTAACAATAAACGACATCAAAAATGTAGATCTGGAAGACTTGCTTCCAAGGACATCTATCAAGATGGATAACCACGTTGTCGAAAATTATATAAAGGGAAAAGTCGTCCTTATAACAGGTGCAGGAGGGTCGATTGGCTCGGAAATCACAAGACAGGTTGCAAATTTTATGCCCGAAAAAATAATCCTTCTTGGAAGGGGTGAAAACAGGATCTTTGAAATTGAGAGAGAACTTATCGAAAAGAAAAATTTTACGAAGGTCGTCCCTGTTATTTGTGATATGCGAAACCGTGAAAAGGTTTTTAAAGTTTTTGAAGAGTATAAACCCGATATTGTTTTTCATGCAGCAGCGCATAAGCATGTGCCTCTTATGGAAAAAAACCCTGATGAAGCAATATTAAATAATATTTTCGGGACAAAAAACCTTCTTGACGCTTCTGTAAAATTCAAGGTTGAGAGGTTCATAAATATTTCAACAGACAAGGCAGTAAATCCTGTAAATATTATGGGTGCTTCAAAAAGAGTTATCGAGATTATGCTTCAGTATTACGCAAACGACCAAAACGATACAAAGTTTGCAAGTGTAAGATTTGGAAATGTGCTTGGCAGTGCTGGAAGTGTTGTTGAGGTTTTCAAAAAGCAAATTAAAGAGACAGGAATTTTAACGATTACCGATCCTCAAATGGAACGATACTTTATGCTCATCTCTGAAGCAGTTGAGCTCGTCCTTCAGGCAGGAAGTATGGGAAATTCTGGGGAAATATTTGTACTAAAGATGGGCGAGCCCGTAAACATATTAGATTTTGCAAAGAACTTTGTTAAACTTTCGGGTTTTGAACTTGGAAAAGATGTAAAAATAAAGGTTATCGGTAACCGTGGAAAGGAAAAGATAAAAGAGGAACTCTTTAGCGACAAGGAAGTTGTTGAAAATACAGAAAATCCATATATTTTAAAAGTCGTAAACAAGGAAATGCAAGTTGATAGAGAAGCATTTTTTGATAAACTTGACAAACTTGAAATTGCAGCAAAATCATTTGATATTCAAAGAATAAAGGCAATTCTCAAAGAAATTATACCCGAATACAACGGATAAAATTGTCTTAGAAAAATTTGATTCTTATTCAATATCCCATATAATTACTTTATAAGGAGGAATATGGAAAATAGAAATTCGCATACAGTTGAACTGATTGAGGAAGCATTTGAAAAAGTTCAGGAGTTTAACTACAAAAGATATTTGGAGGATTTGAATACACCTGTTCTTCAAAATATAAGAACAAAGAAGCATCCCATTAACCAAATTCTTGAAAAATTTAGATTTCACATTATAAGAAAGCCGCTTTTGGATAATCTTGAAAGAAATTCTTTCAGTTCAATGGGCAAGAGGAGTGCAGGTGGGACACTTCAATTTGCGCTTGACAATCCACGAAAATTTGACGAAGTTTACAACTTGTTTTCAGATGACGATTCGAAATCTACATTTGACTGGTTTGTACGGTTCAGAGTGGCTTATGCATTTGTAGGCGAAGAGGCAAGGTTTGTATTTCCGCCAAAAATTTCCTGGGAAGATTTTAAGGAAAAAGAATCGAAAATAAAATTAGATCGAGAAGGCTATATGAAGTTTGTAAAATATAATTTCTTGTCTCTGAAAGAAGCATCTGTAGATTCCTGGATATTCGAGCAATACAATCTTAGTGGATTATGTGAAGTGTCTTCTGGGGATTTTGTTGCTGATGGTGGTGCATTTAAAGGCGAGACTGCCTTTTGGTTTCTTTCAAAAGGTGCAAAAAAAAGTATATGCTTTCGAAGGAGATGCTATAAACTTTGAAGTTTTATCAAAAAATGTGAGGCTAAATAGAGTTGAGGATAAAATTATTCCAGTAAAAGCTTTGCTTTCAGATAGAGACGGGATATCTAAAATAAAAATGACTGGTTCTGGCTCAAGTTCGACTTTGGCAAATGATGGAACAGAAGTTGAAAGTATCACTCTTGACTCTTTTGTTATCAACAACAATATTGAGCATATTGATTTTATAAAGTTGGATGTGGAAGGTGCAGAATTGGATGTGCTTAAAGGGGCAAGAGAAACGATAAAGAAGTTTAAACCAAAATTGGCAATTTCAGTTTACCACAGAGGAGATGATATCATCACTATTCCTTTATTTTTATACGATTTGTTGAAAGACACAAATTTCTATTTGTCGCATAAAAACTATACCTGGACTGAAACAGTTCTTTTTGTGAGCCCGAGGTGATAATATGAAGGATTATAGTTTGAAAGCTAAAGTTAAACATTTTAAACCATAATGGAAAATACTAAAATAAAAATAGCCTTTGTTCTTGCAAATCTGAAGCTCGGTGGTGTTGAAAAAGTCGTATTGTCATTAGCAAAAGGCTTTGTAGAGAAGGGGCTTGAAGTGACATTGGTTCTTGCTAATGAGGAAGGAGACTTTTTGAAACAGGTACCCTGTAGAGTGAATATTGATTCTTTAAATATTCCTGCGCCTGACTCACGAGGCTTTTTTGCTAACGCTCATCGTGTTTTTGTTGCGCTTGTAAGATATTTTTCAAATCATGATTTTGATGTTGTTTTTCCGTCATGGTACCATATTGATTTGATTATTATGTTTGCAATAAGGTTAGTAAATTTGTTTAAAAAAAATAAAACACGGATAGTTCTTATTTTGCATATTCCTTATGAATTTTATTTAAGTCAGTCAAGAATTAAATTTTTATTTTCCATAATCGCAGCAAAAATTATGCTAAAACTTCCCGATAAATTAGTCGCTGTATCTGAGTCAGTTAAGAAGAGTTTTGGAAACTATGATAAAATTGCGGTTATATGTAATCCTGTTGTTACACAAGACTTATTCGTTAAATCAAATGAACCGGTCGATCAAGATTTTTTTACCGCAAAAAAGGTTCCTGTTATAATAAGTGTGGGGAGGCTTTCGCAGCAGAAAGATTTTACAACTCTTCTTAGGGCATTTGTAATTGTAAAGAAAGAAATCGATTCGCAACTTGTGATTTTAGGCGAAGGGGAAGAAAGGGAAAACTTACAACGGCTTGCTCGAGATCTACACATAGAAGATTCTGTATGGATGCCTGGCTTTGCAGAAAATCCATACAAGTATGTGAGTAAGTCGTCGGTTTTTGTTCTTCCTTCAAAATTCGAAGGACTGCCTCTTGCTTTGATAGAAGCGCTTGCAGTAGGGTGTCCTGTTGTGTCAACTGATTGTCCTGGTGGATCAAAGGAAATACTTGAAAATGGAAAGTATGGTAAATTAGTCCCTGTTGGGGATCACGAAGCGATTGCAAAGGCGATTATTGATACACTGAAAAATCCTCCACCGAAAGAACTCTTACAGGAAAGAGGTAAGATGTTTTCTGTAGAAGCTGCTGTAAATAAGTATTTAGAGTTGATATGGGACCTGAAATAAGTTACATAATTGTTACATACGGAAGAAAAGATGATTTATTAGAGTGTATTAAAAGCATAAACGATAACGCAATTAGCAAAGATTTTGAAATCATTGTGATGGATAACAAAAATGAGATTAAGGTAAAAAAAGCCGTTTCATCTTTTGAAAATGTAAGGTATTTTGCTTTCTTGAAACACCCGTACCCTTTTCTTGAATATTTGTCTATTAATTTGTCAAATCCTTACAAGATTTTCTCCTATTTAAGATTGGGTATTCAAGCAAGGCGGGAAGGTGGCATCAAAAGAAGAAAAATATGAGAAATAGAAATGTTATTTTTCTACGGTCGAACCCCATTGAACCAGAACCACGAGTTGAGAAAGAAGCTCTATCATTAATCAAAAATGGTTTTAAAGTGTTCGCAGTTGGCTGGGATAGGAAAAGCAAATATCCTAATTATGAAAAGAAAGATTTCGGAGAAATATACAGGATAAAAATAAAAGCAGAATTTGGCACGGGAATCAAGAACATAGGTCGCTTACTTAGATGGCAATTTGGTTTGTTTTCTTTTTTAGTGAAGAAAAGAGGAAGTTATGATTATATTCATGCATGCGACTTTGATACAATTATCCCGGCATTAGCATGCAAGTTGCTTTTCAGAAAGAAGGTTGTTTACGACATTTTTGATTTTTATGCAGATATGCTTAGAAGTGCGCCAGATTTTTTGAGGCGATTTATAAGAAGAATTGATCTATTTCTCGTTGGTTTTGCGGATGCTGTAATCATAGCAGATGAAGGAAGAATTGAACAGATAAAAGGCTCCAAACCCAAAAAACTTGTTGTAATTTATAATTCACCATCATCAGTTAACCTTAAAGAGGCTCCTAAGAGAAAAGATAATTCAGATAGTCTTGTGATCGCCTATATAGGTTTGCTTCAAAGAGAAAGAGGAATTTTTGAGATGATTGATGTTGTTAAAAACCATCCAGAGTGGAAACTTGTGCTCGGTGGATACGGAGCAGAAGAAGAGGAAATCAAAGAAAAAATAAAAGATATTAAAAATGTGGAATTTATAGGGAGGGTTCCCTACGATAAGACTCTTGAAATATATGCTTCATCTGATATTATGTTTGCAACTTATAATCCTCAAATTCCTAATCACCGCTATTCAAGTGCAAATAAGCTTTTTGAGGCAATGATGCTGGGAAAACCAATTATTGTAGCAAAAAATACGGGTATGGATAAAATTGTTGAAAAATACGGTTTAGGTTTTGTTGTTGAATATGGAAACAAAAAGGATTTGGAAGAAGCGATAACTTGGATAGCAAATTGGGACAAAGATAAATGGGAGTTGTTTGAAAAACATGCAAAGAAAGTTTATTCAGAAAATTTTTCCTGGGAAATTATGGAGCACAGATTGATTAGACTTTATGAGAGTTTAGAAAAATGACTCTTTCAATTATTATCCTTACCTGGAATTCATCAAAGTATATAAGAAGGTGCGTTGAAAGTATCTATGGAAATGTAAAAGGGATTCCATTTGAAATAATTGTTGTTGATAACGGTTCAAGTGATGGGACAAAGGATGTTTTGAGGGAATATTCAGAAACAAAGGAAAACTTCAAAGCCATTTACTTAGACAAAAATTATGGGACAACTAAGCCAAGGAACATTGCAATAAAAGAGCCAAAAGGCGAGTTTATTCTCTTTCTCGACTCGGATGCGGAAATTACAGATGGGGCAGTTGAGGAATTAATAAAAACGGCTGAAAATAGTGCGCTTGTTGGGGCTATTGCACCAAGATTAATTTACCATGATGGGTCGGTTCAGCCATCGTGCAAAAAGTTCCCAAATCTAACCTTAAAAATCTTGAAGTTTTTGCCTTTTAGGAAATTAAATGCACTTGGCGAAAAAATGGAACTTTATCCTTCTTATGTCTATTCAAAAGAGTTCAAAGAGATTATCCCTGTTGATTACTGCATATCTGCTTGCTTACTTGTAAGAAGAGATGTTTTGGATAAAGTAGGGCTTTTCGACGAGCACATATTCTATGCTCCAGAAGATGTTGACCTGTGCGTTAGGATATGGCTGAATGGTTTTAAGGTGCTTTATAATCCAAATGCTGTTGTAATCCATCATACTCAAAGGCTTTCAAAAAGAAACTTCAGGATTGCGCTTCTTCATCTTAAAGGACTTATCTACTATTTTGCAAAATATAGGTATCTATTCTCAAGGGATAGATTATATAAGCGCATTAAGAAAATCGTATAATGTAATTATGAGAAAGTATCGGTTATTTTCGCTTTTGCAGGCGATTGTTGATGTTGCGGTTGTCTATTTCTCGTATTACCTGTGGTTTAAGATTGGTATGGCTTTGGGCTTTCAATACACGGAAAGAAATCTTATAAGTCTTGATGCGTTTGTGCCTTATGCTATTATTGCGTATCTTGTTCTTTTTGTGTTTTATCGCCTTTATGATGCAAATGAGATAGATTTTTACGAGACATTTCTTGGCATTGTATTTTCAGAAATATTCTTGATGCTTTTGGGGTTTGCAATTCCGTTTTTCTTAAGGGCATTTGCAGTGCCAAGGACTGTTATTTTATTTGCTTTTGTAATTCAGACTATCCTTCTTGTCCTTTCGCACTTGCTTATCCGCCGTGTCTATTTTAATTTAAGCCCTTATATGAAAGTTCTTTTGATTTCAAAGAATAGTCAACCTGATACTGACAACCTAAGCGGAATTAACAACGGAAAAATTATTGTTGAGAAGGTTTTGTTTGATGAAAGTAAAAATTTTGCTTCTTTTAAGGATATAGCCCAGAAATCCGATATTATTCTTATTGACGACTCGCTTGACCTAAAAGAAAAATCCGAACTTTTAAGGCTTTTTGCCTATATTGAAAAGCCAGTTTATCTTGTGCCGGGGATATATGAACTTATGCTTTTGAACTCGCAGGTCCACATAATAAGTGATTTTCCGATTTTTGAAGTTAATCTTGTAAATGTATCGGCAGTTGACAAATTCTTAAAAAGATTTATGGATATTTTTGTTTCTCTTGTTGCACTTATAGTGTTTTCTCCTGTTATGCTTGTTATCTCAATTGCAATCCTTTTGGAGGATGGAAGACCGATTTTTTACCTTCAGAAGCGTTTGGGTGTAAATAACAAAACTTTTAAAACAATAAAATTTCGAACGATGATTAAGGATGCAGAGAAATTTACAGGGGCAGTGCTTTCAACCGAAAACGACCCTCGCATTACAAAAGTTGGGAGATTCTTAAGGAAGACCGGGCTTGATGAGGTTCCGCAATTTATAAATGTGCTTACGGGGGATATGAGCGTTGTTGGTCCCCGTCCCGAAAGACCTGAACTTATGGAAAAGATTAAGAGTGAAGCACCTAATTTTGATTTAAGGCTCAAAGTCAAGCCGGGTATTACAGGCTTTGCTCAGTTATACGGCAAATATGATACGCCCTTTGAAGCAAAACTCAAGATGGATTTGCTGTATGCAAAACAGAGGCACCCAATTCTTACAGATATTTACATAATGTTTAACACAGTGAAATTGTTTTTATCCCCGCATAAGAGAAAATAGAAGTTAATGTTTTGTTTTTAGTTTATTCGTGGTAAAATATTTTGGGTGAGAATATGAAATATATTATTACAGAATACATAGAGAAAGCGATGAAAAAAGCAATCTATGATAAACTTGAGGATGGAACATTTGCCGGAAGAATTCCTGAGTGCGTTGGTGTAGTTTCTTTTGGTAAAACCCTTGCAGAGTGTGAAATTGAACTTCGATCGACTCTTGAAGACTGGATACTTCTTGGGCTTCAGATGGGACATAAATTGCCAGTTATTGGCGGAATAAATCTTAATCGTATAGATACAAAAGTTGAAACCCCTTAAAAGAAAAGAATTTATAGATAAATTAAAAATGATTTCAAGGTCCTTTTTCTGGTTCAAAACATGAATTTATGACTTTTGGAAATCATCGTTTGGCAATACCATCAAATAAAGAATATTCTGTCCCTCAATTAAAATTTATGTTAAAAGAGGTAGAAAGGATTATAGGGAAAAGGATTAGTGAGAAAAATTGGCAAGAACTATAATTTAATGGTAAAGTTAGAATTTTTATTGTGACTGCATATTTTGTAAATAGAAAACAATTGATTACTGTGAGAACAAGACTTAAGGGTATATTTTAATTCCTATTTTATTGCACTCTATAACAATGGGATTTCCTTTTTGAAGAAGTTTTGAAAATTCTTGTTCTGTATATGCTTTTGGTTCGACAAGAGCAGGGATATTTTCATAAAGAAGTTTCATTCTTTCTAAAGGATGCCTTGGCAAATTCCTTGCGATTATTACAACATCTATATCTGATCCATCGTTAAAGTCTCCTCTTGCAACAGAACCAATAACATAGGCTTCCACTATTTCTAATTTAGCGCTGAGTTCCTTAACGTAATCTTTTGCTTTTTGAATAAGTTCATTCTGTCTTTTTATCTTTTCCTCGACGATTTTATACATTGCTATTTTTAATTCCTTTAACAAAATTTATAATCTTTTGTGAGCAATCCGTTGCAATATTTGCTGAATTCTCATCAAAAAATTCATGTGGAGAACCTTCAGGATATGCATCAGGATAGCGAGTTCCTATATAATACATATCAAGAGTTCTTGCACAGGACTTTAATTCAGAAGGTATATGAATTCCGAGAGTCTCTATTTCTTCGAATAATTTCAGTAAAGAGTGCCCCAAGGCATTTTTTCCGTATGCCTTTAAGAGTGCTTTTATTGCAAATTCTCCTGCCTGCTGGAATTTAAAGCAAGCCCAGTTGTAAAATTTAAATTCTTTGTCATGCAGTGCAGACTCTAAAGTGAATATGGCTTCGTTAAACCATCTTTCAAATTCTTCTTTATCAAAAAACTCTTCCATCAATAACATTATATGATTTTTGAGGCGAGTTTCAAAAAAGAATATTTCGATAAATAAAGTTTAGTATAAATTTTCTCCTTTGTTTAGAAATAAGTTTTCTGAGATCTCCATTTCGTTATGAATGACCGTTTCAGCGTCATCCCGAGGAACGTTAGCGACTAGGGATCTCCATTAATGGAGGAGGGCATAGCCCTCCTCCAACTCTACCCGAAACATAAAACGGCGGAGATTCTTCCTCGCAAAATTCGCTCGTCAGAATAACCAACCAATGGAAAAGGGATAAGTCCCCTCCTCCAGCTCCGCCCAAAGACGACTTTAAGACTTTGGGGGAAAGTTGGAAAGGGGGTTTCCCCCTTTCCAGAAAGTGTCACTCCGAGCTGACTTTGCGAGGGGTCTCCTCATTAAATCGAGGGGGTGTAATGACCCTCCTCGAACTCCACCCGAAAAGAATTTTAAGTCTTTCCCGGGGTAAGTTCGAAAGGGGGACTTTACCCCTTTCGATAGAATAGGAGATTCCTCGGGCTAAAGCCCTTGGAATGACAATCAATGGAGGAGGGATGAGTCCCCTCCTCCAACTGCACCCAAAAACGACTCTATGCCTTTGGGGAAAAGTTGGAAAGGGGGCGTAGCCCTCGTTCCAATAGAGTGTCACCCCGAACGCAGTGAGGGGTCTCCTCTTTAAATCAAGAAATTGCAATTACCATCCTCGAACTCTATGCAAAATCTTAATAAGAATCATTAATGAATGTGGCATTTGTCTTTTAGAATTTAGGAAGTTTTGAATTAATTTCATATAATTTAGTTATAATTTTGTAGAGATTAAAATAATACGACATTGTGGAGGAACAAATGAAAATTTTAGTTACAGGCGGTGCAGGATTTATTGGGTCAAATGTGGTCGATGCACTTGTTATAGAGGGGCACGAGGTTGCAGTCCTTGATAATCTATCCACAGGAAGAAAAGAAAATTTAAACCCTAATGCAAAGTTTTATAATGTTGATATTACTGATTTTGAAAGTGTTGAAAAGGTCTTTAAAGACTTTAAGCCAGAGATACTTTATCATCTTGCAGCGCAGATTGATGTCCGAAAATCAGTAAGCGACCCTGTGTTTGATGGTAAAATAAATGTATTAGGGTCAATTAACTTATTTAAGTTATCGGTTGAGTATGGAGTTAAAAGAGTTATATTTTCGTCAACAGGTGGTGCGCTCTACGGAGAGCCTTCGAAACTTCCTGCAACAGAAGATACACCTGTTGAGCCACTTTCACCTTATGGTGTATCGAAATATTGTGGAGAAAACTATCTTAATTACTTTAAAAGATTATACGGAGGAGATCGTTACGCTCCACTTCGTTCCGCTCACGATGACAGGGAGGGAAGGTTTTCTGGAGGAGATCGAAATACTCCCATTAGTTATCCTCATGAAGACAGGGAAGGAAGTTTTTCGGAGGGAGAACGAGATAGTCCAATCGGCTCCGTTCAAGATGTTGGAAATAAAGGACTTCCTGAAGAGACTAACGGATTTGAAAGAGTTATTTTGCGATATGCAAATGTGTATGGACCAAGGCAAGATCCTCTTGGTGAGGCAGGTGTCATTGCGATATTTATAGGTAAAATTCTTAAAGGGGAACGCCCTATAATTTATGGAGATGGCACTCAAACACGAGATTACATATTTGTCGAAGATGTTGTTAGGGCAAACTTGCTTGCACTTACAGGCAAAGAAGGCACTTACAACATCGGAACAGGCATTGAAACTTCCGTAAACAAACTTGTGGAAATACTTTCTGAAGTTTTTGGGACAAATATAGAACCAATTTATGCAGATGAAAGACCAGGCGAGGTAAAACGCATTTCGCTTGATGGGACATTAGCAAAAGAGATGCTTGGATTTGTACCTCAGTATTCTCTTTATGATGGCATTAAAAAGACCGTCGAGTGGTTTAAAACGCATAAGGAATATCTGGGATAATATTCTTTCTCTACTTTAAATGATTGTTTAATTTTATATTCAATTGCGTATAATTAAGAGATGGCAAAAAAAG
>Ga0272448_1001970_pt1 | contig 26693 bp, 28 predicted proteins | sample YNPCB0191_FD_202220 | JGI IMG/M metagenome (GOLD analysis project Ga0272448, IMG submission 202220) | Hot spring sediment microbial communities from Yellowstone National Park, WY, United States - YNP-CB-019-1 | ecosystem: Environmental > Aquatic > Thermal springs > Hot (42-90C) > Sediment... | reverse complement strand
CTAAAATTAATAACACAACACACGAAATCTACCAACCCGATCGCAGTATAGAGCCGCCTCCGTATCAGATCGTTTCCGAAGGTGGTGGTAGTAACCCTTACATAGACATCACTCGGAAATATAAATTCTGGTAAGTTGGCTAACAACAAAAAGTAACTATGTCAGTAAAATCCTCATCTTTGGATGAGGAAATGCTCACTAAAATCAAGGAGTATTTCATGTAATGAAAATTCAATTATTGGATATAGATGAGTTTATCAAAAAAAATAATGTTAAACAAGTATTAAATTCAAATATTAATGTTAGAGAAGTATTAGATAAGGATGGATTATGGTCAGAAGAAATATTCGGAAGAATCGGAAGTGACGAAAGAAATTATAGATTTGGTTATATTGATTTAAAAATTAAAGTAATTCATCCTGAAATATACAATATAATGAAAGTTACATTAAAGCATTTTAACAATATTGTATCTGAAAATGAAAAATATATCATTGATAAAGATGGAAAATTGATACTGGATGATAATGGTGAAACAGGTATATCTTTTATTATACAAAATATAGATCAAATAAACTTTGAGTTAAATTGTACGCCTGATAAAAGAGAAGAGGCTGAATTTATTAATAATAATAAAGATAAAATATTAATTGATAAATGGTTAATATTGCCGGCTGGTATTCGCGATATATCTTTGAAAAGTAATAAATCTCAAACAATAGCGGAAATTAATCAGTATTATTCAGAGTTAATAACATTAACTCAAGCTATTAGTGGTGAATTTGTTAGTGACATGAGTATGTATAATAGTGTCATTAATAAAATACATGAGGTTTTACTTAAAATATTAAATTGGGTGTTAACTAATTTAAAAGGTAAAAGAGGGTTATTACGTGGGGCGCTGTTGAATAAGTCAGTTGATTTTTCAGCGCGTCTGGTTATTGTTGGTGATCCAAATGTAAAATTAGGTAATATTGGAGTTCCCTGGAATGTAGTGTTATGTCTATATGAACCTTATTTTATCAATTATGTATTACATAAAAATGAAATTCTAAAACAAGCATTAATGACATATTTGAACAAACAAAGTATAGATTATAATGAAGTGAAAAATTTTAGTCTTACATTAAATTTACATCCTGAAATTATAACTGGTCAATTGAAAGAATTATTAATGGCAGCTGCAAAAGATATAGCCGCTGGTAAAAACATATTATTTAAACGCGATCCTGTTGTTACTAAAAGTTCATGGAGAAGTGCTGAAATAGAAGTAGTAGATGGTAATACAGCTCGGTTATCATTATTAGATACGTCTCCATTAGGAGCAGATTTTGATGGTGATACCATAGCATTAATACCATTATTGACTAAAGATGCTGAAGAAGAAGCTAAAATGTTAAATCCTAAATACAATAAAAATATGTATTTTAATGGAGAATCATACAATTCAACCGAATATTCTATTAAATTGGACGGATTATCAACATTATACGCAGTAACTGAGGTGTAATATGAATATTAAATTAATATCAGAAATAATAAGTCCGATATACTTTAGAAGCGGTAGAATACCAAGACCAGATCAACCATCTCAGAGACCTATAACAAATGATCCCTGGCAAAATGATATCATGACAAAAATAGAACACGGGGAATCTTTATTAATTAATATATTACCAGCTGCCGGAAAAACAAAACCTGTAATGAATGGTTGTTTTGCTCAAATAAGACCTTATTTTGAGAATAAATTAAGAGATCCTAATCAGCCACCAATTCAACTACCAAATCAACAATTTAGTATTGCTAATACATCATTATTATGGGTTGTTCCTATTAATCAATTAGCCGTACAAGCATACAATGAAATGAAAGATTTCTTACTTGAAAAAGCAAGAGAAATCATAGATAGTGATCCAACACAATTTGGTACCTTTATTAATGGTTTTGAAGATTTAATAAATTTTATAAACAATCTAATTGGATTCAAAACTGGAGGATCAACGATACAAAATAGTGTATTACCATCAAAAGACACTTTAATCGATATATGTACATATGAACCCGCTGAAGAAATAGCTAGTAAATATAATGGAAAATACAGATGCGTGGTTATTGATGAAGCGCAAGAAATCGCCCCATTAAGACCTCAAACAGTTGAAGAAGAAACTAAAAAAGCAGAAACATACGCAGCGATATTTTCACATTGTAAACATTCTCAATTTGTATTATTAACAGGGTCTTTAAGTACTAATTCTTGTAATGAATTGATAGAAATATTAAATCGGGTATTTCATATACGCGTGACATTAATACAAGACGCGTCCGCAAAAAATAGATCCCATATTATAATAGAAAAAACTAGTAGTTTAAACAACAATAATGATATTATTGATCTATGTAAATCTATAATAAAATTTAGATCTGCTAATAATCTAATTATTTTATTTAGTAGAAGAAACATTCAATTTATATCAGATAGATTAAAAGAACAATTACCAGATATAAACAATATTGAATATGGGCGGAATATTGATTATTCAAATTATGATATTCAACGAAATTCATTAAAAGATGTTATCGATAGATATAGACAAAGAGATGTTACAAGAGAGCATACAATATCTCCATCTAGTGGTTATTTATTAAGTTGTTTAAGAAAAGGTTTTGGTTTTTTGGTTGGCGCGGCAAAATCAGGTAGTGAAGATTTAGATGTTACTAAAGATAGAGATTTTGTAGCTAGATTATTCTCAACTGGTAGAATATATGTATTATTAGCTACAGATGCAGTTGGTGTAGGCGTATCTTTAAAAGTTAAAAATTTATACATACCGTCACTTAAAAAGTTCAACGGTCAATATATGGATAAAGTAGATGAATCATCTTTAATTCAATTATTACATCGTGCTGGAAGAGGAGCTTTCCCAATAGCAAAAATTATATGTAATTCAGAGGATTATGATTATATTAATGATGTTCTAAATAGTGATCCTTCGCAAATACCAGATTCGGATTTATCCGCGTTTAAACAACAAGCAATTAAACATAATTGGATAGAATTATTAAAATCTAAATTCATGAGAGGCCGATAATGTATTCAAATAATGCTTTGAAAATTTATCAAAATCTATATTTTACCAATGGTGAAACTAAACCAGAACACACGCATGAACGTGTAGCCAAGGCAATTGCTGATAATGATAAGCAATTTGAAAAATTTAAATATGTTCTAGATGAACAAATATTCCGACCAAATACACCATGTTTAATAAATGCTGGTGTTCAAGCTGGGTCGAATAAATCATTATGTGCATGTTTTATTATTGGTATTGAAGATACAATGGAATCTATCACTGAAATGTGGAAAACCTGTTCTCTAATATATGCTGGCGGTGGTGGAGCCGGAATGTGTATTAGTAAATTAAGAGAAAAAAATGGTAAACTTTCTGGTGGTGGATTTTCAAGTGGTCCAATTTCGTTCATGAAAGTTATTCAATCTATATCTGATGTAGTAAAATCTGGTGGCAGAACTAGAAGAGCTGCTAATATGATTTGTTTCAGATATGATCATCCTGATATTATGGATTTTATTGTTTGTAAAAATAATAATACACTTCCCGCCACAAACATATCAATTTTAGTAGATGAAGCTTTCTTTAAAGCTGTAAAAAATAATGAAATGATTCAATTAATATCACCTCATGGAGAACATAAAGGAGAAATCTTAGCTAGAGATATTTGGAACAAAATAATCGAAAATGCTCATAAAACTGGAGATCCTGGGTTGTTGTTTTATGATACTATTAATCGAACAAATCCATTTCCTTCGAGAGGTGATATTGTAAGTACAAATCCATGTGGTGAAGTACCGTTAAGAGATTGGAGTTGCTGTGATTTAGGTAGTATAAATTTGAATAAAATCATTGATTCTGATAATAATATTGATTATGATTTATTCAGTGAATATATTCAAATTGGTGTTGAATTTCTTGATAATGTTATATCTAAATCAGAGTATCCACATGTGAAATTCACCGAAACAATGATGAAAGAACGTCCGATTGGTCTCGGTATTATGGGATTTGCGGATATTCTTTACCGGAAAAGAATACCATATGATTCGAAGGAAGCCATTGATTTATTTTCAAAAATATGTAAACATCTAACACAAACTGCGTTTAGACATTCAATTAAACTAGCTAAAGAAAAAGGTAGCATATATTTTGACAATCATGAAAAAGAGCATTTTATTAAGCTGCTTGAGTATTATGGTCTTGATGATAATGATATAGATAATTTTAGAAAATATGGCATACGAAATAGTCAGGTTACATCTATAGCTCCGACTGGAAGCATATCTATTTCAGCTGATTGTTCATATTCGTTTGAACCTATATTTGCATTAGTATGGAAAAAAACATTGGTCGATAGAAACGAAACATTAACATTTATAAATAGTGAATTTGAAAAAGTTATAGATACTATTCCGAAAAATAAAGACGAAATTATTAATGATATAATAGAAAATAAAGGATCAATTCAGAATCTTGATTATATACCAGATGATATCAAACGTGTATTTGTAGTAGCTCATGATATTAACCCTAAAAGCAGAATAGATATGCAAGCTGCAGGGCAAAGATATATAACATTAGCAATATCATCAACATGTAATTTGCCAAAATCAGCTACAATTGATGATGTTGCGGAGATATATAATTATGCTAGACAAACTAATTCATTAAAAGGTATAACTATATACAGAGATGGAAGTTTGGATTTTCAACCTGTTAATTTTGGTGGAGATGATAAGAAGAAAAATACTGATATAAAACGTAAACGACCAGCTGTAAGATTTGGAAAGACAGTTGAAACAGAAACACCATATGGAAAATTATATTTAACTGGTAATTATGATAAAGAAAATAGATTAATAGAAACCTTTATTAGATTGGGGAAACAAGGAACATTGATCTCTAATTTAATCGATGCATTATCTAGAAGTATTTCTAAAGGTTTACAAAATGGCGTCGATATAGATACATATGTTGATTCATTTATCGATACACAGGGTGAATCATTTTGGTTTAAATTTGGTGATGATGAAAAAGAAAGATCTCATGTGGCTTATTCTTTAATAGATGCCATTGCTAGAATTATACAATATCATTTTACGAATAATAATAATAATGAATTGGGGCAAAAAATATGTCCCAAATGTGGTTTGCGTACTTTATTAATATCAAGTGGATGCAGAGGAGGCAATTGTTATAATTGTGGCTACAGCTCATGTGGATAGTTTATCAACTTTAGACGAAGTATATGCAGAATTACAAAAAGAGAATATTAAAATATCAGATAAATATCATTACTCTCATCCTATAAAAACCAAAAATAAATCAATAAGTTTATCTTTGGGACGAATATGGTTCAATCTATTATTACCAGATGATTATCCATTAATAGATGAACCTGTTACTAAAAAAGTTATATCGAAGATCATGTTAGATATCATAAATAAATATGAAAGTGATAAAATTAGTGAAATATTTAGTAATTTACAAAAACATATATTTAAAATGACAGCTATACACCCGGTTACATTATCAATCAATGAATTTATTTTACCAGACGATATTAAAAAGAAAAAAGAAAATTTAAAACAATATAGTGATAATATTGTTAAATTTCAGGAAGAATCTAGCAAAGTTTCTTCTGACTATTTAGCATATATTAAAGATTCTGGTATAGATAAGATGATAAAATCAGGTTCAAAAGGTAGTGTAAATGATTTAAATGCATTTGTAATAGCTAAAGGTCCGACAATTGATATAGAAGATAATGTTAGCAAACCAATTGTATCTTCAATTAACGATGGATTTACACCTGAAGAATATTATATTTCCGCTAAAGAGGCTAGACGTCTTTGTTATATTAAAGCGAAAGGTACAGCTGAACCTGGATATTTAGCTAGAAGAATTGTATTTGCTAATTGTAATACAACTATTGGTAGTAAAGATTGTAAAACGACTAAATATTTAACAATAACTGTAGATGATAAATTGTTTAATAGAGTACAGGGAAGGTTTTATTTAAATGAAGATACTAATAAATTAGAGGAAATTACACCAGATACGAAAATTATCGGAAAAACTATCAAATTGAGATCTCCGCTCTATTGTAAAGAGAAAGGAGATAAAATATGTCAAACTTGTTACGGTAAATTATATGAAAGATTAAATACAAAATATATTGGTATATTTGCGTCTTCAATTTTGAATAAAGTTGGTGTAGAATACTTTAGTATGAAAGCCAAACATAAAGCAACACAAGTTAGTATTTCCGAAGTTGATTTTACTAAAGATCTTTTAAAATGACAGGGGGCTTAAATGAACGAATTTAATCTAACAATTGATTGTGAAAATATAGATACAATTCCAGAGCGTATAAAGACAGATACTGGATATGAATATCCTGCAGAATTTCAAAATAGATTATTTAAAAACAATAATAACTACATATATTTTCGTAAATCATCCACATTTGAAATACCATGTGATATTATAGATAATTTAATGAATATTATATTTAGCACAATTGTTGATAAAATTAAAGATCAAATTGTAGATGCTATAGATATGTCTGAAGCTGATAAAAACGTAATAAGATCACAATTAGAAGATTCTAAAAATGCGTTAGAGTCATTCAATATAAAAATGAATATGATTAATACAAAGTATGAAGAATTAGTGAAAATACCAGAAAATGTTAACCGTCAGCTGAAACAATTACTAGAGGATATATCCGAATTTATTGACAAGAAAATCACAGATAAAATGTCTGCTTTAAATGTTGTTAATGAGAAAAGCGATAATGAAAATATATCTAAAAAGCTGAAATTGACAGATCTATTAGTATTAAAGGAGAATTTTGATCCAAAGGATTTGATTGAATTCAGAAAGGTGGGTATAATATAAAAATGACCTATAAAATTTATACAGATGGTGCTTGTTCTGGTAATCCAGGACCAGGCGGATACGCATGTGTAATATTATCAATGGAAAATGATGTAAGACAGCCGATTATTATTACAGGTTATGCCAAACACACTACTAATAATCAAATGGAGTTATTAGCTGTTATTCATGCATTATTATATTGTCAGATAGGTTCTGTTGTCGATATTTATTCAGATTCAGAATATGTTGTTAATGGCATTAATACTTATTTAAATGGCTGGAAAAAAAATAATTTTAAAGATATTAAAAACGGATCAATGTGGGAAGAACTCAGCAAATTACTGGAAAATCACTCTGTTAACATTCATTGGGTAAAAGCTCATAATGAAGATAAATATAACGAGATAGCTGATGAGTACGCTAAAAAAGCCATTGATCTTGGAAAAAAAGGTATATTAAAAGATGTATTTACTGATATATTTAGTTATTTAAAACGGTGATAGTATGTTGGATGCATTTAAATATTTAGATGTAAAAAAGAATGAAATTATAGCTAAATATAAATGTTATATTGATATAAATATTAGAGATTATAAATTAGAAGAAATAATGGAAACTAGCGAACATTATATAATTCCAGGAGTTTTCGATATAGTTATACCGGAATTCGGAGATAGTGTTTCTATTATACTTAATTATAAAGTACATGTGTTGAAAACTAGCAATATGGATGAAGATACTAATGTTATTCGAATATTTTATGAACCTGGTGATAAAATAGTCTGGCAAGAAAATTATATCAATCAATCTGATATTGGATTTATTATTAGATTACTTGAAGGACGAGCTAAATATATACCGACAGATCCTATTATGTTATTAAACCTATTAACCACACATTTAACTGATCCAGATATAGTTCATTTAGAATTAATTATATCCAATATGTTTAGAACAAAAGATAATAATAAAATTAAGTGTCGTGAAATTGGAAACTATAAAAATGCTGTGATAGTAGGACAGACTAATCAACCATTTACTGATTCATGGTTATCAGCAATGGCATTCCAATATATTAAAAAAGGATTACAAAATGGAATTATCAGTAATAGTGAAATACAAAATAATCCTATTGAACGCGTAATAAATAATAAATTCGATACATTATGATAGCCCCTAAAGCTAAAGGCTCTGCATTCGAACGAGAAATATCACGAAAACTATCATCATGGTTATTTAATGATATACATATGTTATACAGACATCCTACATCGGGAGCGAAAAAACATACATATGTTGGTGATATTGTTCCTCAAAAACAACTACCAGATCCTATAAATACATTTCCATTTTTGTTTGAATTAAAAACCGGTTATAAATCACAACTTCCAAATCTTTTGAATTATAATATAATTGAAAAATGGATTGATAAAGCGAAAAGAGAAAGAACATTCGAACAACATATAATATGGTTAATATTAAGGTTTAAAAATTATGAACCAATATGCATAATATCTGAAGAAATAACTAATCAACTTCATTGGGAATTTTGTACTTATATATGTAATGAATATTTCTATATATATCGATTAAACAATTTAATAAATACTGACCCAATGCCTATTTTACGATTGATGAGGAGAATTGACTGAATTTATGAATAATTTACTAACAAACTATAAAAAATTTATTACTGAAACTACTTCATTAGAAGATATTAAAAATATAATATTTGAAGATACAGTATTTAGTAATTATATTAATACCATGACAAAAAATTATCCAACGCATTTGATAAATAAATTCGCCCCACTAATAAAAAAATATAGACAAGATATTATACAAGAATCATTATCTTCACCAGATATAATTCCTTTTGCGGTGGTTTCATTTCCAATATTATTAGATATTTATTTAAATAATAAATTATATTCATGTATATATCCATATTTATTAGATTCACCTAATATTTCTTTAACCAAATTCAAATGTATATCTAAAATAAGAAAGGCAGATGGAAGTACAGATACATATTATATACCTAGATTAACATTTCCGTCAAGGTATCCGGAAACAACAGTAAATTTATCAGTTGGTAATAATAATTTATTTGATATTTGTCCTATACCAAATGTAAATAAAAATAATACAAAAATAAATAAATCAAAATTTTATATCAATGGAATATCATTTACAGTAGATGTTGGTTCTGGTAATGAAACCGTCAATATATCACATATCAAATATGAACCAACCGCTAGAAATAGTATTAATGAAGAATTTATCGGTTATACAAGTACAACTAATACGAAAATATCAGGAAAATTGACAGTAAATATAGATTTTGATACTGGCAATATTAATAGTATAATAACTACTGTCGGTAATTATTCTCTTTCTGATATTAATATTACTTTAAAAGTAGTATATACACCTATAATACTAGATACACCGACATCAGTTATTGTTGAACAAAAAACAATCGTAGATGATTATTTCATCGATGTTAATGACGAATTTGAATTTAGTTTACTTAAAGAAATCGAGGATAATTATCAATCTATCTATAATATTAATCTAGTAGAAAAAATTATTGATGCTATTACTAAACAAATTAGTTGTAATATTGATTATGATATCTCAAATGAGCTGCAGAATAATGAATACAATATGTTTTTAAATAGATCTTATGAAGATGTTAATTTACAAACATATAGAGAATCTGCCCTTTGGATATCTTCTCAATCATTATATAATATAATAGAATCCATAGTCTACAGAGAAGCTGTTGTTGCTGAAGTTATATATATGAATTATAGAATGAAACCGACTTATCTATTATGTGGATTGAAAACTTATCCATTGATTTATCATTTGAAATATCATGCAAAATTTGAAAGTAATACTGATACTACTGATATTACGAAAAAAATTAGTAATGATCAAGAAATAACTGTTGACATCGATCCCAATAATTATTTCTCACAATATGAAATATTGTATTCTCCGATGATACCAGATGATCGTATCTATTTGGTAGCTAATTCATCGGATGATCCTGTTCATGCATCATTCATAGATATGATTTATAAACCATTATATAAAATTTCTGAAACCACTCAATCATTAAAGAGAAACGTTATCAGAAGCAGAAATAAGATTAAACTTACAAAACCTGAAGCTGCGGGTGTTATAATTGTTCGTGGTCTTGATAATATTATAACTATGTTTACAGATAATTTCAGACCAAATATTTAATTTTAAAGATACGAGTGTGATTCATTCACACTCGTATCTTGTTTCGAGAGGTAATTTATGAACATCAGACAATTTACGCCATCAACAAAAACTAATTCATTAATAATTAATCATAACGCAATTATACATATAATACCAGATTTCACATTTACAGGCAGCGACGCAATTGATAAATTAAATATCAATTTTTCTAACTGTTATGGAATAATAATTAAACCAGGAATATTACGATTATTTAATCATACATTTAATGCAAATAACTATTATCTAGAAACTAAAAGTAGAAAATTTGAAAATGGTACTTTTAAAATACTAAAAGCAATACCTAATCAAAATATAGGGAGTAATAAATATTTATTTTTTGATAATACTATTACTTCTAAAGCTACATCTTATATTTTTAATGTGTCAACAGTACAAAGAAGTTTGGATTATTTATTTAGTCAGTTAAAGAAAAGTTTTAAATATTGCAAAACAATATTACCACAATTTGAAAATATAGTGTTATTTGTAATTGACGAAAATAATTTAAATCCTGATAATACTATATTAAGTGTATTAAATAGATTATCGGTTGTTAAACAAAATGATAATAAACCAGATAATGAATTTTTAGTTTTTGATAATATGGTATTGGGGGTGAATGTCAATAATTCCGATAACTTATTTTACAATTTAATGTATCTGGATAACAGAGGAAATGTCAAAATTAATACAAATAATCTTAATATGTTGCGTAAATTGGTTATAAATAAAAAAGAATCTAATAACCTCACAGCTGAACCAGAACCACTTTCGAATGTGAAAAGTTCAATTGAACCAGAACCATCTTCAAAAGTTAAGAGTTCGATTGAACCAGAACAATTTGCAAATGTGAAGAAAATAGCTGAACCAGAACCATCTTCGGATATGAAGAGTTCAATTAAACCAGAACAACTTACAAATGTAAAGAAATTAGCTGAACCACCTTCGGATACAAAGAAATCGACTGAAATAGAACAACTTGCAAGTTCAGATGTGAAGAAACCAACTGAATCGAAAACAAAACAAGAAAATATTAAGATCGAACATATTGATATTAATGACCCTGCTATAACTAGAGCCATTAAAGAACTAAATATAAATGATAAAGTAATTCAGACACAAATAATGAATAATATTAAAGAGCTTACTGAAAAATATAATATTAATAAAGTTGATAAAAATGAAGTAAATTCTATTGTATTAAAATCCATAAATAAAATAATTTATAATACTGACGAAGTAGATGAAAAATATAAACACAATCCTAAATTATTAATACATAAACTATTCACTATTAATACATACGGTAAAAATATTGAAATACCACCTTCGATTTCGCCCCACTTAATAGAACCAAAAGATGCCATAAATATTGATAAAGTAACAAGTGTTTATAGAAAAGAATATGAATTTAAACATTTAATAGATGACAATATTATTAGATTATTTAAGATATTAGAAACACAACCAGAATATCCAATTAAGGTAGTAAGTATTGATAAAGAAAATATTAATGATAATATGAATACATTAATAAATTATAAAGTAACATTAAAGAACTCCAAAGGTGCTGGTTATCAAGGTAATTACGAAGTTAATCTGTTAGTACCGAAATTGGTGAATCAAAGATATTTTAAATTGAATGGTCATGATTATATCATGGCTAATCAATTATTCATGAAACCTATTACTAAAACTACTCATGAACAAAGTAGATTATTAACAAATTATGCACCTATTACACTTGAAATTGTCAATTTGAAATACAGTTTGTCTGATTTAAATAATATATTCGCATATATTCATTCTAAATATTCAAAATATATCAAAACATATAATAAAGGAGTATTAATATTTAAATCTGGTGAGACATTTGATTTAAATAATGAAGTTCTTTATCAAGATGATAAAGAATCACTCATATGTGAATATGGAGAATATTATGTAGTATCTGAAGATAAAAAAGATAGTTTGACACTTGAAGGCAAAAATGAATATTTATTTAAAAAATTATTAGAAATTCTTTCCAAAATAAACCCAGCAGAAAAACTAGCTAAAACCAGTCATCATATTCCATATATTCAGATACATATTGGTGGTATTAAACTTCCATTAATAATATATTTGGTTCAGCAGTTAGGAATAATTAATGCATTAATGAAGTTAAATATTGAATACTCTATAGGTGATGAACCTCTTCATGATAATAATGTATCGATACAACTTGATAATGATGAGAATTTATTTATATATCCGAAATCTGTTAAAAATAATTTAATTATAAATGGATTACAAGTATTAAATATTAAAAATATACCATCTGACAAAATCAATGATCGAACCGTATTCGATGATATTATATCTAATAAATATGGTATTAAGACTACTGCTATGTTGGATAAAATATCAAAATATGAAATAGATACATCTACGGAAGATATATTAAAGTATTATGATATGTCAACCAATTTAATCGATTTGATTACTAAAGAATTGGTAGATACTCTATTAAATGATGATCCTAATTCTTTAGCAGATTTGACTATTTATAGGGCACGACAGTCAGAGATTATTTACAATTTAATGTACAAAGTTATTCAAGCAGCTCATAGTAATTATGTCAATGAAATCAATTTCGGCAAAAAAGATGCTAAGTTATTCTTTATCGAAGATTATATTATTAAAGCATTGTTAGCTTCACATGAGCATACTAGAGGAAACAGTACATTAACATTATCGACACCATTTAGTCCATTAGTTGAATTAAAAGACGATATGAAAATTATTAAAACTGGTCCTGGTGGTGTTCCATCAGATAGACAATTTAAAATTCAACATAGAAATATACATGAATCACAATATGGTAACATAAGTGCCAATTCTACACCTGAATCTTCAAATGTTGGATTAATAACCCATCATACTTTAAAACCATTAATAATAAATGATCAAGGATCATATGGTATAAAAGACATTAATGCTACTACAAGTGGATGGGATTATGTATCTATCGATGAAGCAAATACTCCATTTATAAATCAGATTGATTCATCTAGAGCTATTTTAGCAACCATACATTCTTCACAAGCTACACCTATTAAAAATGGAGAACCACCACTAGTATCAACTGGAATAAATCACATTCTGCCCCAATTAGCAAGTACTAAGTTTTGTTTTACTGCTAAAGAAAATGGTAAAGTAATTGAAAAAGTTGATAATAAATATTTAGTTGTAAAATATTCAGACAATACTACTGAAACATTAAATATATCTCCAAGATTATCCCGAACTAAAAGGGGATCATACATATATCTGAAGATGAATAGTCTAAATGAAAATGATAGTTTCAAAAAGAATCAATTATTGGCATGGACTGATTCATTTGATGGTGAAAGTTATGTTAACGGTAAAAATATAAAAATAGCATTAATGAATTATCAAGGATATTCATTTGAAGATGCATATAGTGTAAGTGAGAACATTACTAATGATTTTACAACGTCATTAACAAAAGAAATACCTGTCATTATTCCTAAAAATAGTAAAATAATAAAAATTAAAAATAAAAACGAACATACTAATGTAAATGAACCTTTGGTAATATTTACGTCATCAAATCAACTAAATAATTATATCGAACAAAATGATTTAGATTTTAGTGATATGTCTGAAGAAGAATTAAATAATACATATTCTTTATTCAATAATACAGTAACTGTCAGAAGTGTAGGTGGTGATATAATTGATATAAAAATGTATTTAAATAATAAAAAGGATATGGATGACAGCGTATTAAAAATATATAATAAACATACTAAAGAAATAAAAGATACAATAAAACTCTTTAAAGCAAAAAGTAATAATGAAAATGAACTTGAATCACTAATAGATAATATTGATACTAGTCAATTGAAAGTCGGAGGACATAAAAATAATAGTAAAGAATATGAAGGATTATTAATTGTATTTTATATTAAATATGATAAGAAATTATCTATTGGTGATAAATTAGCTAATAGATATGGGGCGAAAGGTATTGTTGGTAATATAATACCGAAAGATCTCACTCCTAAAGGTGAATTTACTGAAAATATAGATATATTTTTATCACCTGTCAGTGTGTTTGGCAGAAAGAATACGGCAATGTTAAAAGAGATGTATTTGGGGAAAATCCTATATTATTTACGTGAAAAATGCTCTGAAGAATTGAAAGCTGGAAAAAACATAAATGAAATTCGTAAGTTGATCATAGATGTGTACAAGTATATTTCGCCCCAAGAACAATTAAAAACTATCAAAGAAAATATTAATAACATTATAGACACCCGATTGAAAAAACTATTAATAAATAAAGAATATAAATTCAATATTATTATCGAACCATTCAAAGACATTACATATGAACAAATACAATCCGCCGCTAATGTTTTACAAATACCATTAGAAGAACATGTATTTATACCTGAACTCAATACATGGACTAAAGAAAAAGTCCCTGTAGGAATAACTTATATACAATCACTAGAACATTATGGTAAAGATTATTTATCACTTCGCTCTACTGGTAAATATAAATCTATAACAAAACAACCGGTTAAAGGTAAAAAGAATATTGGTGGTCAGTCAATTGGTAATTTGGATGTGTATGCGTTATTAGCTCATGATAAGCCTAAAATTTTAAGTGAATTAATGACATTAAGATCTGATGATTTTATTAATAAATATAAAGTTATATCTGATATTGTTTATAAAGGATACAGTGAATTACCAGAACCATCTTCAAGTGTTTCTTATGATTTATTCAATATATTTTTAAATGGTATCGGTATTGAGGTGATCAACTGATTTTGTTTTCATTACTATTAATATAGATATTATATAACACAATTGTAGTATTTTTGTTTTTCATGAAAGGAGATATCTGTGAATACTATTCAACAAGAATTTCTTATTGAAGCTGTATCATCAATTACAGATAAAAAAGTTATTACAAAAGATCCTGTTACTAAAAATCTAACAGTATCTATATTTATCACCTCTGAAAAAGAAGGTGAAGAATTGATAAATAAATTGAATGAATATATAGCAACAAACTTTACTAATTTTATCAAATCGAAAGGTGAAGATACTAAAAAAATAAATAGGAATGTTGTATATGAACACTCAAATAACGGCAAAGTGTTAACAATTGTTACCATATAGGAGGATTTAATGAGTATAGTTTTACCGAATACGTTTACACCGTCAATTACTGAAAAACAAAATATTATTTGTCAGATGTCACCAGCTGTATACGATTCATTCGTCAAAATGTTATCTATAATTGATGATAGTGATACAATTGATATTAATGATTCATTGATTTGTCAGAATATCAAAAATGGTGTTGGAATATTACAATCTAATATACATGATTTAATTTCAACATCATTAAATCTGACTATACTTAATCCGAAAAAATATGTTAAATTATTGAAAAATATAAAAGGTAATAATGATGTATTTTTCATCGATGATGATGAATATAAAAGAGTTATAATTTACAATGGTAATATTAAAGTATTTTTACCTAAACAATTAGAAGATACTAAACAAACAGTTACAATACCTGAATTTAATGAAGATAATATAATAGGTAATCCAATAGTAATTGATAAAAATATTAGATCATCTATTTTACAATTAGTATCTGATAATGATAGTGTAGAGTTGTTGGTGAAAGACAATCAATTAAAAGCAGTTCATTCACCAGCTACATCGGTTTATATTTTCGATGAATACATAAATGAAAATTTAGATGAAACTAATGTTGATACTATTCTAAGAAGTTATATATTTCTGCCAATTAATGCAGAAAAGTATACAATATATTTATCAAAATTAGATTCATATTGGTTAGTTACTGAATGTGATCTAGGATTTTCAACATCTGTATTTATTTACGAACAATTATCTGAAATAGGTGATTCGATAATATGATTACCACAGATGATATATCAATAAATAAATATCCTTCTGTGGCGGTTGAATTAAATACTCAACAAGCTATAGATGAATACAATATGTATCTATATGATCAAATACGTATTCAGATTTATAATTTAGAAAATTTAAGAATAGATTATCTGAAAGATTACGATGGTCAATTAGATACTGATTTTGTATTAGAAATGCTAAATCATATGAATAATAAATTAATCCCTATTGATTCTATTATTCAAAATGAAGAACATTATGATGTTTTATTTAGACGTCTTTATAAATTTTATGTTATTGATATATTTGATTTATTAGATGACGAATTAAAAGAAACTGTAACTGATAAGAATATTGTAAAATTCAAATTGATGTTGCTTGAAAAAATTAAAAATCAAATTCAAATTATGATTGAACTTGGAAAAAAAGATTTATTAACAAATCATAAATTCTACATATCATTAATCGACAATGACTTAAATAATTTCTTTGATAATTTTATGATAAAGGTGGCACAATTATGAAATGTTGGAGAACGCTTAATGCTAATAGACATTTTGAGTGGGTTCTTATACGGAGTAATAATAACATTAATTCTAGACATATGGGAAGATATATTTAATATTAAATGACAAGGAGATTTGAAAATGGCAAAAATTCAACATAAATCTGATAATGACATCGATAACCTGATAATTCAATATGAAACGATAAATTCTAAACTCGATGAACTTGTCACATACAAAGAACAATTACGGCAACAAATTTATAATTATTTAGAGAAAAATAATATACCAAAATATATTTGTGAAAATACGGCATTATCAGTGCCGTGGAAAGTGGAAATATTAGAATCACCCGAACGAACAGAAATCGATTGGGTGTTTTTATCATCAAAATTGTCACCCGAGGATATTCAACGGTGTAAAATCAGAAAAAAATCTGATAAACCTATGTTGAAGATAACACCGATACGAACGAAAAACGCCTTATTCAAATCGAAACAAGAAATGTTAAAACCACCGATGGCTGAATAATTATAACACCGGCAGTCATTTTGGCTGCCGGTTTATTATTTCAGTCACATATGTGTCTGTATTTATTAATTATAAATTTTCATATAGATATAAATGTTAAATGGAGGACAATTATGTTTAAAATCAAAAAGACATTCACTGTAGATTACGCACACAAACTAGAACTTGCGTATGATTCGAAATGTAATAACATTCATGGTCATACAGGTATCATTACAATAGAACTATCATCGGATACATTAAATGATAGTGATATGGTTCTTGATTTTACGCATCTGAAACCATTGATCGAAGATATCAAAGATAAATTCGATCATGTATTGATACAGAGTAACTCTAATGATTTTAGTGGTATTAAAACTTGTCGAATAACTAAAATCGATTACGATCAATCTACAGCTGAAAACATAGCTAAATGTATATTTAATATGACAAAACAATATATATTAAATAGAAACATAAATTTTATAAAATTCATCGAAATATCATTTGCGGAGACGCCAAATAATGTAGCTACATATTCTGGGGACGTTTGATGCATCAACCAAAAATTTCAATTTTAAATGATAATGAATTTGTAGTATTTTTAGTAAATAATGAGACTCAATTAACATCATTTTTTATATATAGTAATAATAAAATAAAAGGTTTTACAAATGAAGATATAAATATTCACGATATCAATATTTCTGAAAGTTATCCAGTTTATTATAAAGGAAAAATTGTTAATCATTATGATGAAAGAGACTATATAATACAAAATTTCATTATTTCTAAAATAAGGGATGTTAGTGAAGTTAAATATGTCCCATTGAAATATAAACAATATAATATAGATGTCAAATACATGAATAAATTATATCAAGCTAATCATATAAATTTTAGCTATGGTAATTCTAATATTGTCTTTGATTATAATATACATGCTGATGATATTCATTTCATTAATAAATTTAAATCGTTTATTGATGTGGTGAAAATCATATACCATGATATTATAAATCATAAAAATTTTAAAAAATTTTATGATGAATTCTATACACCTGTGTTATTCTTTACGATTACTAATAAAAATCATATTAATGATATGGTTACAATATTAAATAATATTGATAAAGATGATATAGATGATAAAACGAATAAATTATGTGAATTTGTTAAAAATTATTTATATAATAATCGGGCTAAACATATCATTATTAATGGTTTTAAGTTTAACGTTAACTATAACTACAAATTTTTAGGAAAATCATTTAGTAATACTGATAAATTCTGTCGATTGATAGTTTTGGCAGATTTATACGATCAATTTACCAATAAACTGCTAAAAAAATCACTCAAATAGGAGACTTTAATGAAACAGATTCCCAGATCATTGTCATATTTTAATGATTCTGACTTTGCAATGATTGTTCAAAATAATGAACCTGATAGATGGAGATTCGACCTATTATTATATACAAATGGATGTGTAGAATTGTATACTGAGAAGGATGATAGTTCTCCTAGAAATTATATATTCGATGATATTGAAAAATACTATATTGTCGAATATTATAATGGTAAACAAATCGATAATGGCCAAAACGATGACGAACAGATAAAAAAGAAATCTGAATTGCTCGAAAAAGCAAAAGATATACTAAAGAATCAAGATTATACGATACAACAATTGCCAAATAACGTTCGTATAGACTATGCAACTCATAAAGAGGGCGAAGTATCTATATGGAATTATATAAATAAGGATATTAGGATTTGTTATAATACAGATATGTTTAATAATAAGAAATTCGTAAACGACTTCAGACTCAAAATGGAGTATACAAATAAAATCGCCCCGATACTAGAAAGAGATAAAGACAAACTTTGTAAAGTATTTACTCCAGGAAAATACATGATCAATAATAAAATTCAACATAATGATTTAAATAATATCATTAATAATATTGACAAATTAGATGAAATTGAAACTCAAGCTAATACATTATTGGAGAATATAAATGCATACAAAAAAACCATGAATAATAAAATTAAATTAAATGGTTTTGTATTAGATAAATACAATTGTACTTACGCAGATTCGATCATTGATTTTTCAGCATTTTCAAAATTAATAATATTAGCTAATTTGGAAAAGAAACTTGCATCATTAATGATAAAACAATCCATTACTGGAGATAAGTAAATAATAATATAAACCCTGATATATGATCTATATCAGGGTTTATTCTTTATATTTTATTAGAAAGGAGATAAACATGAATAACAAAGTTGTTTTATCGGTATCTGGCGGTATGGATTCTAGTACACTAGTAGGATACTATTACAATTTAGGATATGAGATATTTCCGTTGTTTTTTGAATACGGAAGTAAGCATAATAAATACGAAATAGAAGCTGTCACCAATATATGTAAATATTTTGATATTTATGATTCATTAAAAATAATCAAGTTGGATTTTATAAATAGCTTATTTAAATCTAATTTGTTAAGTAGTGGGGACGAAATCCCAGAAGGCCACTACAATGATGAAAATATGAGGAAAACAGTCGTCCCAGGCAGAAATGTTATATTCATTTCTATTATGTCTGGATACGCGGAATCGATAAACGCTGGAAAAATAGCAATTGGTGTTCATCAAGGTGATCATTATATATATCCAGATTGCAGGGCTATTTTCATCGATAGTATGAAAAAGAGTGTCAATTTAGCCAGTGATGGTCGTGTTGAATTAGACGCACCTTTTTTGTATTTAGATAAAACAGGAATTTTAACTATCAATAATAGTTTCAAAAGGAAAGTTCCATATGAACTAACACGTACATGTTATAAGGATCAACCAAATGCGTGTGGTAAGTGTGGTTCTTGTACTGAACGTCTTGAAGCTTTCAGTAATTTAGGATTGATTGATCCTGCTAAATATGACGTATGAAATATTCAATTCCTATATTCTACGCAGAATACGGACGTTATATTAATAGATTTCGTGCGATACCTTATTACATAGATATGTTAAAGCCGATTGAAAGAAGATTATTACTAGTACTACATAAAAGTGCTAGAAACAAATTCGTAAAATCGGCTAAAATAGTAGGTGAATGTATAGGCAATTATCACCCACATGGTGATATGTCTACTTATTCTGCTTTAGTTCAATTAGTAAGAAGTCAATTTGCTATTGGACAAGGTAATTGGGGCGCTGTTGGTTTAAAAGTTGATGAAGCCGCAGCTATGAGATATACTGAAGTTTCAATTAATCCGAATGTGGATGAATTATTTTCAGAATTACTGGATTTCTCCACATGGGAAGTATTAGAGTTGGAGAAAGAACCATTGTTTTTACCTTCTCCAATTCCGCTGGGATTAATTGGCAATGATGTTATATCAGGTATATCATTTTATCATACATTAGTACCCCAATATATGTTGGGTGATTTAGTCAGTAGATTGAAATATTTATTTAATGATGGTGAAAAAGTAATCATCAAGCCAAATATTGAAAATTGTGATTTAATCGAAGCAGAACCAAATGCGTTTGAGAAAATACTAACTGACGGGTGTGGTGAAATAATAGTTCGCCCCCATTATAAAATTGATAAATATACTATTGAAATTTATGGAAGATGTCCTATTTATGGATTCAATTCACTAATAAAAGTAGCTGACGAATTAGAATTAGCATTATTAGATGAATTTTCAAAACCCAATCACGCTATCATAGTAGAATCTAATAGAAGAATAACTAATGATATAGCTAAACAAATAATAGATTCAGTAACATTTAAATTAAATTTTAATGTTAATGTTACTGATGACAAAGGGAATGTTAAAAGAACAGGTATTGATGAAATATTAATTACTAATTATAATAAATGGAAGGAATGTCTTTTAAAGAAACTTAATAATGACTATGATATTCTACTTAATAAGAAAAGGGAAAATGAAATCATAGCGATTATTAGGAAGATATTGGAAGAAAATCCGACTGTGAAATCTGTCACAGAAGTAGAGAAATTATATAATACTAGTAAGTATCATAATAAGCTATTTGATAGTAGTGAAATTGTATCTGTAATGAGTAAGAGAAATATTAAATCGTTAATCGAATACTCTGTTAATATCAAGGATATTGTTAATAGTATTAATAGTGTCAAAAATGATATAAATAATATAGATAAATTTAGTTATTCTAAATTTGTTAACATGTTTAATTAGTGATATTTGCCCTGCTTATTTTAGTGGGGCAAATATCACATTATTCCACATAAGGGGTTAACCTTATGCCTTTAGCTATATTACTATTATTGTTAGTAGCCGACAAACCGATGGCAAATAATAATCATAATGATGTGGTACATAAATATTGCACCATCACTCATTATTATAATAACGGTAAAACAGCATCTTCGATGCCTCCCAAAATAGGCACTGTTGCTATATCTAGAGATTTATTCAAACATCATCAATTCGGCGACGAGGTTATTATTAATGGTAAAAAATATATCATTAATGATCTATTAGGTAAAAAATTCATAAATAGAATTGATATTTGGCATCCTAATAGAAAATATTGCATCAAAAAAGGTAAATATAAGACGAACGTTAAATTCATTAAATGTCAAACAAAACGGAGGCATTCACATGAAAAAAATGTCAAAAAACGAACTGCTGATGTACTATGATTATCAGTTTTGTCTAAATAAAGTTCAAGTTGATGGTATGAATTTACAGTATTGTAAAAATCGTGACCCTGAAATACTCCGTCAATCAATATATAAATCAAAAGGATTGTCTATACAATATTTCAAAACAAATGAGATGACAAATAATGATATAACATCATTAGCAATTATGCAAGATTCTTATAATATCAGATTCATTAAAGATCAACCAATTGATTTAGTAAAACTGTCTTTAAATAGTGGATGTTTGATCAGATATGTTAGAACTCAGAACGTTCTTAATCAAACAGATTTAGAGGAAATTATTTCAAAGTATCCTGCCAATATATTATGGATTAATAATGATTTATATAATGATAAATTATATTCCATCGCTGTTAAGTCTAACCCTGTATATTTAAAATATAATAGAATAGATCTGAATACTCAAGGGATATACTATAGTAATGATGATATTAAAAATATATTAATTAAAGATGTATATTGTATCAGATATTTTAGAAATTATGATTACAATATTCGAGATTATGTATTATCATTAGATAGTGGAATAATAGGATATATTCCTTATAGTTTATGTGATAAAAATGTTTATTTAAATTGTCTAAATAATTCAAATACTAAGGGGGCGGAATTTCAATTTTTCAATCCGTCACTACTTAGTATTGATGATTATTTTGATGTCTGTAAAGCGGCATTACAGTTAGATGATTTGAATTATTTATATATTGATCGGTTTGCTGAATTTTCGTCTGATCAAAAATCAGAATTATATCAAATTATGAAAGAACCGATAAAATATATAGATATTGGAGATCAGACCGAAGATTTAATAAATAAATCAATATCATATAATAGGTATAATATATTATATGCGGATATACAACGATACCCATCAACATATGATACATACAACAGTATGTTCTGACAATGTTTAATCTGTACAATTTTCCGAATGTTGTAAATCATTTGAAATCCATTTCTACCATCTTTAAAGATGGTAAATGGATTCAGATGTTTTGTCCGTTCTGCGGGGATGCGGTTAGAAAACCAAACCCCGCACACGGGCATTTATACGTTTGTAAAACGTTTCCATTTTTTTTATGTTTCCGTTGTAATGAAAACGGTAGTTTAATTAAACTATTAAAATATACTAATTTTAGCGGAGACGAATTAGATTATATTACTAGATTATACGGTAATATTCATTACTCTTCAAATAATTTATTAGTGACAAATAAAAATACAGATAAATTATTATATGATAAATTAAATGATATGACGGATATTTTTAAAAACAATTATCCAGATCAATTTCGTGTTTTTTTAAATTATGTTGCTAATAGAATTGGATCACTTGATCATATCAGATATTTGATAGTTCCGTCAATTATAAATAATATATTAGCGTGTAATTTTTATAATTTCGATGGTAATTATGTTATATCAAGAGCAATATCGCAATCGTCATCTAGATTTTTAAATAAAAATTCAAATACATTATATTATTTTCAAGATAGTTTATTAAATATTGACGAATACGAAAATATAGTGTTGGCAGAAGGACCATTTGATATAATTAATGCGTTCAATTTTCTGCCCCAATTCAACAAAAATAATAGCTTTTATATATCAATTCAATCATCATTATTTATCAAAGTAATTAAACAGTTAATTAGTACTTATTTATTAGTTAATACTAACAAATATACATTTCATATTATTATTGATAAAGACAATTATAATAAACAATTATTCATAAAAAATATGAATATAAAAGTTTATGAATCAAAAATAACAAAAGATGTAGCTGAAATTCCATCAATAAAGGAGATTTAAAAATCATGACAGAAAACACATCAATTGCAGTTATTGCTGGTGAATCCACTCTAGCTCAAGTTATTAATGAAAATTATCCTGCTGAAGTCAAAGAAAGTTTTAAACAAATACTATCGGATATAATGGCAGAAAAAACTGTTACTGAAATGTATCCTGAAGCTGCTTCTAAAGTAATTATAGGTCAAAGTTTATTTCAGGATATTTTTGGCCAATATAATCAATTTTATACACCATATCGCAAATTGCGTCAAGTTATATTGGAAATGAATAAAACATATGGTGCTTTATATGCGGCTAAAACTGGTCATAAAAAAGCAGAAATTAAAAAACAAAGAATATTGGTTGAAATTGATCAACTTCAAGAAAAACTTAAATATACTGAAGACGAACATGAACGTAAATTGATACAACTTGATATACTTGAAAAAGAAGCTGAATTAGAAGAGATAGAAAGAGATCTTCGATCTTCTTCACATCTTATTAAAGATGCATTATTTACAGCTTCATTACAAAAGAAGTTGATTGAGAAATTCCAAAAAGAATGTGATAAATCACCATATACTCCTGAAGAGGAAGAAGTCATTCATTATATTTTGAAATATACAGAGGAAGCTGAGAATCAACTTAGAAATGGCAGAATAGATTCTTCATTATTGTCGTCAATATCAAAGTTACCTGAACCTGTCAGAGTACGTATTCTACATAATATTAATTTACTTCAGAGTATTTTTAACGACATAAAAGAAGGTAAATATCCTGATCCTGGTCATATAACAGTTATATTTAAAGATAAATTTATACCCCAAAAATCAGAGGATGGGAAATTAGATGGTTTAGATGTAAATGAGTTATTAGAGGGATTAAATTTGACTATTAATAAGGATGAGGTTGTAAATGATAAATGATACTGCATGGTTTTACAAATATCAACCTAAAACAATTGACGAATATGTATTTGAAAGTGAAGAACAAAAAAATACTATCAATAATTGGATAGAAATAGGCAGAATACCAGGAAATTTATTATTATATGGACCACCTGGTACTGGTAAAACAGCATTAAGTGAAATACTGATCAATTCTATTATTAAAGATAGAAATGATCTAAATAAAATTAAAAGTCGTAGTGTAAATGCGATAGATGAATTGAATAGCTGGGTTGTCAAACAACCGGTTAGAAGTAAATGTAAGATAATATATTTAGAAGAATTTGATAAGTTAAGTAGTCAGGCAATGGGGCAGTTAAAAGATGGCATGATGGAGAAATATCAAAATCATGTGTCTTTTATAGCTACCACAAATTATATCAATAAAATTGATAAAGCTGTTTTAACTAGATTTAATTTTAAATATAATTTATTGGGGCAAAATGTAGATGCTGTGTATAATCGGTTAGCATATATTCTACAAAATGAGAATATCGAATTTGATTCTGATAGACTCAGAGATTACGTCACAACGTATATCTCAATCGGCATCAGAGATTTAATCAATAATTTACAGATAAATTGTATCGATAACAAAATCAATTTCGATAATATTAAAATTGAAAAATCCGCGCAAGAGTCGGATATTGTACAATGTGTTATCGAAATTATTGAATATCTGTTGCGACAAAATGATATTAATAACAAGCGCATTGTGATACTGCAACCATTAAGATCTGAAATCGCGCCCCAATATAGTAAAATACAAGAAATAATCAATAATAATCAAGATATCAATTATGAATTTATATTGGAAGAATTAAACAATCAAATATCATTTTTACCAATAAAAATTATCATATCAAAATATATTAATGATATTGATTATAAAAGATACCCAAACATGCATTTCTTAGCGTGTTTGACTGAATTAATACAGTGTATAAATGAATTGATTTAGAAAGGAAAATATGAATGAAAATAGTCATGATTAGTCAACCAATGAATGGGTTGTCTGAAGAGGAAATACTATCTGTTAGACAACGTGCTGCTAATTATTTAGAAAGTTTAGATTATCATGTACTTGATAGTTATTTTTCAGACTTTAATACTAATAATAGTATATATTATTTGAGTAAAGCTTTGGAAGTCATGAGTAAGTGTGACGCAGTTTACTTTTGTAAAGGATGGAAATCTGCATGTGGTTGTAAAATTGAACATGAAATTGCTAAAAATTACTGTCTAGAAATCATTTATGAGAACTAGGAAATTTATTGGATAAATTGTCCTAAAAACTCATTTTAATGTAAGAAGGAGTCACAATAACTTTTGTGACTCCTTCGAGTATATTTTATTTGATAAATGAGGGTTAACTAATCATGATTTATATAATTGGTCAGATATAATTAATGTAAATTAAATATCATAAAAATGACTCCGCCCCACTAAAACTCCAATCACACTCCTTAATTGTTTTATTTTTATAGTATTTAATATAGATATATATATGCATGAAGTATTATATTTATATTTTAAAGGAGGAGATTATGAGTCTGAAGGACGTCAAATTTCTCTTCCCATCATTACAATGGGAAGAGCACAGTTTAAAGCTGTTTGGCAAAGAATATAAATTGTTCTTTGCCATGACTAGGAAGGGATTATGTTGCTTTGACGGTAGAGAACTGTTAATTCTACCACTGTAATGATTTTATCAAATCCACCTTCGCAGGTGGGTTTGTTTTTTTAAGATATAAAATAACAATCATCAAAGGAGAACATCATGGATCTTTTAGTTATTTTGATTTTATTTTTCGCTGGTTGGGGCGCAGTTTCATTTTGTATGTCAATTTATGATTTATTGAAAAATAAATATTCTAAGTAAACCAATTTTTATTTTATTATTTGATTTCAGCTACCTAACTAAAATTTATCAGGAGAACCAATCATGAATAATTCAATCAAACAATTACTACAAGATATGGTTAGGTATG
>Ga0272448_1001967_pt1 | contig 26717 bp, 25 predicted proteins | sample YNPCB0191_FD_202220 | JGI IMG/M metagenome (GOLD analysis project Ga0272448, IMG submission 202220) | Hot spring sediment microbial communities from Yellowstone National Park, WY, United States - YNP-CB-019-1 | ecosystem: Environmental > Aquatic > Thermal springs > Hot (42-90C) > Sediment... | reverse complement strand
AGCCCGAGGGTAAACCCGAAAATCACCCCGGAGGCAACAACCGGGATAAAATAGAAAGTAACCTGGGGGACGGTATGGGGGATGGGGTCTGAAATTGGGCGAAATTTCGTATAATTCATTGAATATCAATAAAATAGGGCATTATTTCCCGGTTGGATTAAGTAGACTTTTATGTATACTTAGAGACCTGTGGGAACAAACCAGAACTACATCAGGAGAGGTAGAAATCTTTTAATTCCTGACGCAGATGTAGGGCAGACCTTCAGGTCTGCTTTCCTGACTAAAGCCTTGCCCTACATCCCCGCACCTTGTAGGGCAAACCTTTAGGTTTGCTTTCCTTGGGCAGATGCAAGGCTAAAGCCTTGCCCTACATCTCCGCACCTTGTAGGGCAAACCTTTAGGTTTGCTTTCCTGACGCAGATGCTGGTTCCACAATTCTCAAGAGACATTATTGGAGGTTGGGCAAAGTCCGAAGGGAACGAACCGGTTGGGGAGGTTGTATAATTTGAACTTGTTAACCGCGCTATTTAGCCCTCTTTTTTAATGGTATTCGTTCTACTACAGCGGTGTTTTTTCTCTGCCGGGCTTTATTAACCGGAATAAATTGACCGGTTCTGGCATCTCTGCCCGCCAGCCTTGTTTTGGGTTTGTTTGACATAACAACTCCTTTTGGTTGTATAGATATTAACCAATCAATTTTATTATGATATTCCTGACGTCAAATTCTGCCTTTATTGATTTTACCCCAGCAAATTTTTCACCAGTTCGTCTATTTCGGCGAGTTCGGCAGAAAGGAGTTGGCGGACCTTTAGGTATCACGCTCGTTTGCTACCTCTGCCGGTCGATTAGGTTAAGCAGGCTTCCAGAAATCCAAAATATACTCAAATGTGATGCTGAGTGTTATGTAATTATTGGGCCATCCGAATATGCCAACTTTGTTCACCAGATTGCGTTTATCCCAGATGATTATATTACGAAGTTCATATCCGATCGATTCAAGAGCGTCTATTATATATTTATGGATAAGCGTTCGTTTATTGTTTTGCCAGAGGTCGTTGACATTGATTACACAATGGGCCTTAGGTTTAAGAAGCGGTAAAATACCCTTATAAATTGTCGCTAACGCCTCAATATAACAGGGCATATCCATTGTTCCTAAATCACGCGGGTCGTCTGAATATTGGAGAACTTTTAAGTAGTGTTTACTCCTTAAGTCGCTTCGCAAACTCTTGTTTTTCCGCGGGGTATTTAGCATATTCGCATAGGGAGGGGAGGTAACACACAGTGCTACGGTCTCTTTGTCTAAATACTTGGGAATATCCCGTGCATCAGCACAAATAGCAATTTGTTGGGTCGGTGATTCAAATAATGGGGTTTTGTTCAGACGACTATTAGCAAGCGCAACATACTTTGGGTTGAGGTCAAAACCAACGGCATTTCTCTCAAGGTCTTGTGCCGCAATCAGTGTTGAACCTGTTCCTATAAATGGGTCAAGAATAAGTTCACCCCGATGAGTAAACAGTTTAATGCACTTGGCCGGCAGCGAAATTGGGAAAGCAGCGGGGTGAATCTCCTTATCTCTGATATCCCGTTTTTCATAATAACACTCCCAGATTGCCACTTGATGCTGAACCCATTCCTTGGGCGTAAGGCAGTTTAGTTTCCGAGGGGGACAATTACATATCCGCGTATGGCTGATTTGCAACCGTCTTGGCGGCGTTGAAACCGCTGCACTTTCCTTAGCTATGAAGCGGGTATTTTTCCCCGATACCTTGCTTTTCATAATTCCTCAATATGAGCAAATAGCCGGTCAAGTTTTGATTCCAGGGTGCGAAAGCCAGTTCCGTGATTACGGGCTCGGGTCCCTTTATCATGTAGGCGCAGGTCAACAAGGATATTCCCTTGTTCAATCTGGTCTCTAATTATACTGGGCGAGGTGCCACGTAACAATTACGCTCGGGTAAACCTGAACCATTCTCTGTCTCCACGGATTTCACTAAGGGCGCTCACGATGATAAGCGCTGGGACTTTTGCACAGAACTGCCTGGCGAGGTTCACTAATTGCCATTCGACAACAATTACACCAGATATATGGCGAACCGATATCGCAGTATCATCGATATGAAGAAAAAGCCCAGCACTATTTGGAATACGCGACATAGTAAAGTAAAGCCCTAACCTGCCATTCTTATCAGGCACGCCGAATTTTCATATCGCGTCTAATTGGTTCATTTTCCATGCCCGACGGTTAAAAGTGAATAAGGTTATCATAGATGGAGAATTAACTCTGTGAGCCTTGAGTTCTACCTTGCCCAGGTCTGGTAAAGCAACATTATTTTCTTTTAAACCAAGTAGTTGTTCAAGCGTATGACCAACACCGGTTGGCCCGCGTCTTTTGCTTGGCACCCAACCCATTTGTCGGATTTTATCGAAGCGCAGGCGAAACTGGTTAATAGTCATATTTTATAAGTTGCATCAACTCCGGATGACAGGATTTTTATAAGCATATAATTCGCCATTGTTGTCTGTCTTTTTATATTAGGCGCATACCAATTAATGTCAAGCAATGAAAATTTTTTGGCACCTTTTGCCATTTTTGCGTATCTAATAGTAGATAGTAAAAAATGTAATAAAACATAAAAAAAGGAGGAAAAATGTATGGAGAGCACCGAAAGGAGCCGCGGGTTGAGTGGTTTATAACTGCCATTCCCACTCAACTCCCGTATGATGCAAAATGGCAAAATCGAAAGGATCTAATAAATGAATGCTCAATCTATGACAATAAACCTGAGAGACCCAGAATGGGGTCAAGCGATATACAGTCCGAATGTAGAAAGGTCACTTATCTCCGAAGTCCAACATAAGTTCAATCTATGCGAAACCGAAGCGCTAGAAATAGTAACCCAAGCACAGTCAAAGGCTTACCGCAATCGCCACCGATTCAACCCTCAGAAACTTACCCTTTACGCCTGGTTATGGGTTATAACCAAACGGGTGGCGATAGATTGGATGCGCAAGCGCAAAGGCATCTCCTTTTCAGATTACGACTTCTGGGATTTACCCGAAAGGTTACATCCCGCAGCCGAAGACTTGGCAGGGATTTACAAGAAGAAGGTTCAGAAGGAACGGTTGTTACAATGTCTGGACAGGCTGCCCGAACAGGAACGACGGGTCATCGTGTTGAAATTCTGGAAACGATATTCCTACAAGCAAATCTGCCGGTTGATGAAACTGAGTTTAAGGCAGGTTCGTTATTTGCACGACAAAGGGCTAATGAGAATCAGGAGGTTGTACCGGCGATACAAAAGTTGTCCGAAAACATTCAACAGGCAAATTAACATAAAATATGAACATACAAAACATTGAACATTACATCCCTTCAGATGCGGAACTGGATGCACTGGATGAGTTTATCCGTCTGGTGAGACGGTATCGCGGGCAGAAATCCTGCCGCCGGGGCAAAAATGGGTTTATTGGCCGAAGGTGCCGAAAAACCAAGCCTCCGAGTGTAGCGAAGTTTCTCAAACGGTATCCGGAGTTCGCTAAAACCTTGCGTCCGGCGCTGGAAGGTGTTCTGATATTGGACGCCGAAATGAGGCGATTCCGTCAGCGTTATCCGAATGTTGACCTTGCGAAACTATACGACATCACATAAGGCGAGAAGTGGAATAAGCCCCCGTTTGCGGGGGCTTTTATTTTTGTCAGCCCGGGTAAATTTTGCGTATATGTAGGTGAGGACGCAGATAGCGCTCATTGAAAATCTGGAGCTCAGCGGCAGGCAGGCAGCCGGGCCTGCCGCTGCGACAGCCGCCCCTTGCGGCAGGGGCGGCTACCGCCGCAGAAAGGAGGTGCTGAGGTAATGTCAAATCTCTTGAAGAGGATAACCAAGTGGGATGTGAAGTTCAACCCGACCCGAATCAAGGAAGTGCTGGAGCAGTTGCGACCCAATATGCTGGCAAATGTCCAGGCGACATTTCCCGAGATTGTGGCGATGGAGACCCAGGTGAAGCAGGTGCTGGATGGTGAAGGGGTGGCAACAATTGACTATCCCTTCTACCTGTCTTTTGGCCGGGAGATGTGGCGCCTGCAACGGGCAGGAATCTCCGGTGACTCGCTGGCACGGGAGGCACAGGTGTTAATCCAGAAATGGGTTGGCAGAGGTCTGGCGCAGCCGGTGTTGGAGGTGATTCGGACTCAGGTGTTTAACATCGCACCGGTCGGTCCATAATCCGGACCAGGCAATGGCAAAGCGGGCGGATGTGCTGCCCATCCGCCCGCAATTTTATTTCTAACTTTGAGTCCGACTTTTTTCCCGCTGCTATGGGTTTGTGCCATTAAACTTGACCTGACCAGTCTAAGGGCTAAAATTGTTGTGATTGCGCTATCTTATTCCTGCCGAAGATTTGGACCAGGTAGAACTCCTTGGTCCTGCCGATATGAATCTAACCACCATTGCCCGTTTTTACCGGACCTATATCGTTTTCCGGGATGGTCTTATCCGCCTTTCCGGACCCCGTTCAGAAAAGGCGGAACTGCAGGAGCTTTTTGACCGGCTCATCGCCCGTTGCCGCCGGGGTGAGCGGATAACACCGGAACTGGTTGAGGCAGAGGTGCGCCGGTTAAGGGAGGAAAGGGGTGGCAGTGCCGAAGCGGAGAGGACCGGTTTAGAGAGGCCGGAACCTGCCCCACCAGCCGATGTTACCATGATCCATACCCCACGCAAAACCATCATCCCGAAGAGTGCGAATCAGCGTCGTTACCTTGAGGCAATCGGTGAGAATGACATCGTGTTTGCAATCGGACCGGCGGGCACCGGCAAGACCTATCTGGCGGTGGCGGTGGCGGTGGGTGCGCTGATCGCGGGCAGATGCAGCCGGATCATCCTCACCCGTCCGGCAGTGGAGGCTGGTGAATCGCTGGGCTATCTGCCCGGGACCTTCAAGGAAAAGATTGACCCCTATCTGCGCCCGCTCTATGATGCGCTGTTTGATATGCTGCCCCTGGAGCGGACCCAGCGGCTGATTGAGCAGGAGGTAATTGAGGTTGCACCGCTGGCATTTATGCGCGGTCGAACCCTGTCTGACGCCTTTATCATCCTGGATGAAGCCCAGAATACCACCTCAACCCAGATGAAGATGTTTCTTACCCGTCTCGGCTGGAACTCCAAGGCGATTGTCACCGGTGATATCACCCAGATTGACCTTTCCCGTCAGTATGTCTCGGGTCTGGTTGAGGCGGAGAAACTTTTAGCCGGTATCAACGGTATCAGTATCATCTATTTTGACAAGTCGGATGTTGTCCGCCCACCTTTGGTCTCAAGAATCATCCACGCCTATGAGGATAAAAGGGAGTCGGAGCAGAACCAGTTCCCATCCCAGTAGCCGGATGCGGGTTCGGCTGTTCGGGACTGCTGACCGCCGCCTGATTAACGCGATTCGGCGCCATATCCGCAAACTGAGCCCGGTGATTGGCAACCGGCTCCAGCCTGGTTTCATTAATATCATCTTCACCAGCAACGCATATATCCGGGAACTCAACCGGCGTTATCTAAAACGCAACCGGCCAACCGATGTCCTTGCCTTTCCGCTCAACCTGAAGGAGAAACCGGGTCAGTTCCTGGTGGGTGAAATCTACATCTCCCGGGACCAGGCACGGCACCAGGCAAGGGCAGCCGGGAGAAGAATACGCGACGAGGTTTTGTTTTTAGTCCGCCACGGGCTGTTTCATCTTGCCGGTTTCTCCCATCAGGAGATGAACCGGCTGCCGTAATCTGCGAAAAGCGGATGGTCTGGATACTGGTTTCAACCCTGTTGCTGATTGTCCTCTCGGCAATTTTCTCTGGTTCCGAAGCCGCCATCTTTTCTCTGAGCAACTGGCAGATTTCAGAACTGCCCGGTATCAGGAAAATGCTCACTCAGCCCCAGCGGCTTCTGGGGACCCTGCTTCTCGGTAACCTGCTGGTCAATACCAGCGCAACCGCCCTCTTTACCCTTTTCCTTTTGCAACTCAGCGATAGCCTCGGGATCCGGCCCGGTGCGCTGCTTGGTCTGGGTGGCTTTTTTATGACCCTGGTCATCCTGATCGGCGGCGAAATTACACCCAAGGTCATTGCCACCCGCAACCCGGCACAGTTTGCCCGGCTGATTGCCCCGTTTATCCGGATAACCCACGGGCTCTTTTCGCCATTCACGATGCTTTTGGAGCGGCTCTCTTCACTATTTGCCTTTTTGCCCCGCGAGTCGCCCATCTTAACAGACGAGGAACTGCACACGATGATTGAGTTGGGCAGGGAGCAGGGCATCCTGCTTGCCGGCGAAGAGGATATCCTGCGCAATCTCCTGGAACTGGACAAACGCACCGTTTCCGAGGTAATGACCCCGCGCAGTGATATCGTTGCGATTCAGGAAAATGCCTCGATCAATGATGCGCTCCAACTCTGCCGTCGGTCCGGCTTTTCCCGAATCCCGATTTACGCCGGCAACCTCGAACATATCACCGGTGTCCTCTATGCCAAGGAACTGCTCACCGCTGCTGACCCGGCGCAACCGGTTACGACCATCGCCCGGCAGCCCTATTTTGTCCCTGAGGTGAAACGTCTCTCTGCGCTGCTGGACGAACTCCGGCGCAAAAACTCCCACATCGCCATTGTCGTGGATGAGTTTGGTCAGACTGCCGGTCTGGTTACGCTTGAAGACATCCTGGAGGCGTTGCTGGGTGAAATCTCGGACGAGTTTGACTTTGCCGAGGAACTGCCTTATCAGAAATTGGGCGAGGAGGAATATCTGGTTGATGGTGAAATCGACTTTGCCACCCTCAACCGGCTTTTTAAAAACGCCTTTCGCAGTGTCCGGCACGAACGCCTTTCCGCATTTATCCACGACCAGTTAGGCCGACTGCCCAGACCCGGGGACAAAATCAACCTGGCCGGTTGGAAAATCACTGTCCGGGAGGTCTCGGACCGAAAACTGGAGAAGGTGCTGATTAAGAGGCAGGATTAGCAGATGGAACTTTTTGCCGGATTTCTATTGATTCTGGTCACCGGGTTCTATGCCGGCAGTGAAACTGCGCTTTATCGGGCAAACTGGCTCCGACTAACCCACTGGGCCCGTCAGCATCTGGGTGGTTCCAGGGACGCCCTCATCGCCCTGGAAAGACAGACCCCTTCACTGATTACTGCGCTCGTGGGCACCAATCTCACAAGCGTGTTTGCCGCACTGCTGTTTGAGAACTACCTGGTCCGGGAATTGGGTGCCGTGTTCACGCCCTTGGCCGTAGCGGTCGTTGTTCTCCTCACCCTGATATTAGGTGATTATTTGCCCAAGGCGCTGGCTTCGGTTCAACCCAGCCGCTGGCTGCGCACGAGCGGATTTATTCTGAACCTCAGTCGTCTGGTTTTCCTGCCTGTAGTTTTCATCCTTGCCCGGCTTTTACCCAGGACCAGACGTTTCCATCTTACCCGTGAGGATTACCTGAAGGTCATCGCTCAGCGGGAGGCAAAGCCCCAAACTGCGAATATGGCTGCCCGGCTTTTCCGTTTCTCCCGGATGAAGGTTGCCGAGACCGCAATACCCATTGACCGGGTCCAATCCCTTAATGCCGGTGCCGATCGAAGTGACGCCATCAGCCTGCTCCGCAGATATGGGTACAGCCGCATCCCGGTCTATAAGGATAAACCTGAGCACATCTGGGGCGTATTGGTAGTTAAGGAACTCTTAAAGTCTGAAGGGCTGCCCATCCGCCCGGTGCTGCGGGTGAGTCCGGAAACCCGGGCACCAGAACTGCTGCGTCTGATGCAGCACCGGGGTGAGCATCTGGCAGTGGTGGAAAAGGAGCCCGGTATTGCCAGCGGGATAATCACACTTGAGGATTTAATTGAGGAACTGGTTGGTGAAATCCGGTCTGAGGATTAGATGGTAAAGCCGGTCAAGACCGAGGCAATCTGCATGAAAGTCCGTAACTGGCGGGAGTCATCAAGGATTGTCGGGCTTTTCTGTCTGGACCTGGGCAGGGTGTATGCGGTTGCCCGCGGGGCACGGCGACCAAAAAGTGGATTCGGTGCGGCACTGGATTTATTCGCCCATTCCCAGGTTTTGCTCTATCTGCGGGAAAACCGGGAACTGGCAACAGTGGGCAGTGCTGACCTTATAACCGCAAATGCGGGCATTGGCCAGGATTATAACCGGTTGCTGGCTGCAGGCAAAATCTGTGGCTTTCTGCATCAGATTCCGCTGCACCATCACCCGGAGCCGAAGATATTCCATCTGTTAAAAAACAGCCTGGCCGCACTCAGCAATGCCAATGCCAGTCAGGGTTTTTCAGGTCTGATTGGCTCCTTCATACTCAAGACCAGCGCCTTTCTTGGTTTTCGACCGGTGCTTGACCGATGCGTTATCTGCCATAAAAATATCGAACCGGGTGCGGATAAAGAAGGGATAAATTTCGGGTTTGATATGGTAAGGGGCGGGGTGGTATGTCCTGACTGCACAAGGTGGGAAAAGGGGCTCATCACCGCCGAGGAGATTTTAATCTTACAGCGTCTCCTGCTTACCCCGGTCATCCAACTAATACTGGAGGAGATTTCACCGCGCCTGTTGCAACTGGTCAACGATTATGCGGATTTTCACTTTGGCATGAGGTCAGCGTAGGAAGATAAAATAAAGACTGGCGCCCATTTCTGGGCGCCAGTCTTCTTATATCCAGCCTGCTATCTTGAGATGACCACCTTTGCCACTGATGAACCGTTGTCCTTTACCCGAGCAAAATAGATGCCACCGGCAAGTTGTCTGCTGTCAATCACACCGGTGCCATTATTCAATTTGACCGTATAAACCATCTTGCCGGTTGCGTCAAAAACCTCAACCTCGGCAGCCATTGCCCGGTTGAGTGTCAGCCGCACCATTCCGGTTCCCGGGTTGGGTGAAGCCTCAAGCCTTGCCGGCACCCGCACCGGTTCGGGTAAAAGTTCATAAACCCCAACCGGACCAGATATGGTCGCATTTACCATCGCATCCTGGTCATGGCGTGAGGGTGCCCAGACACCGGTGTATTCCCAGCTCTGAAAGGAAATCGGTGCCACCGAGTCATGGCCGAATGCGGGTGCACTCGAGACCGCTGACATACCGCCAACAAAGAATGCGCCATCAGTAATCACAATCGGGCTGGGCGGGTTGATGGTGTACCACTGCTCCGTGCTCACATTAACTGTGGCGATATAAAGGGTATCACCAGGGCTGCCGCCAAGACCGTTGTCATCAAAGATGGCGATCGCGCACGGTGTTGGACTTGTTGCCGACATATAAATCCGGGCGCTGGTGATTGAGCAGGGATAGACTGGCGGAACAAACCGGTTGCCATAGCCGCCCGGACCATTCCAGGACCACATATGGGTCTGACTTCCCCGGTCATAGGTCAGGGTCGCGGGCATAGTGACAACCCGCAACTCAATCTTTGCCGTATCATTTATCGGCACTGCATCACCGGGGAGTTTTGAAATCACCTCAATCACATACATACCATTGGTTGTTGGTGACCAGGTCCGGGTAAAGACAACTGAGTCGGTCTCAGACGGGTTTAGCGCCCGCACCGTGGTTGAGTCAATGAACAGCACCGAACCAGACTGATTGCGCACCCGAGCCACTGCCCGAAACTCACTCTCAGCCTGATTGCCAGTATTCTGAATAATACCCCAGAAGGTAATCGGTCTGCTGTTGACAGCAAACATCCCGCCGTTACGGTCGTTCATCGCATTGCGCACCGCGGCATCGTGCACCCGCAGCGTGGTTGACTCAGGTGGGATGAACTTCACCGCCAGTTCCGGGTGGTACATATTCCCGGGCGGGATATTGCCAGAAAGGTAGTTCAAGCCGATTCGGCCCGAGACATTCTCAATCCCGCACTGATTGCCCTCCGGCAACCAGCCATTATAGGGTTGACCTGACTGCTCCTTGTACTGGTAGGTTATTGATGAGTCGGGCAAAGACAGAATTATCTGGAAGGTGTTGTTACCACCGGTTGACCAGAACCGGATTGAGTCATACTCAACAATGAATGTGTCGCTGTCCGGGCTGGTCCAGACCCAGACCGAGCCGTTGGGCGAACCGGTAGTGCTTGGGTCAAGGTCGCTCATCAGCGCTGCCAGGGTATTATTGGAACGCCGCGGGTTGGGAATGGGTGGAAACGGATGGGCATTAAGCGAGTTGTCGTGGAATGCAATGTAGCCGTTGGAACCGATATAAACCTTGCTCACCTTGTACCAGTAATAGGGGAAATCAAACCCGATTTCAAACGGTCCAACCACATTATCATCCCCTAATCCGGTTACCCGGGTCCCCACACCCTTGATATTAATCCAGTTATAGGTGGGTGAACCCGGACAGGTCGTGTCCGAGTCAAGATATCGGTAACCGAATGAATCCGGACCGCCACCGCCCCAGTTCGGCGGCAACTGGCTCTGAACCCCGGCCGGGCTCAGGGCAATCACAAACGCACAGACTATCGTAACCAACATTTGACCTCCTTTTTTTCTGCCCATTCTAACTGGGCAATTATAATTACCAACCTGATAATTAAATATAAACTCAAACCCGCCCTTTGTCAACTATGGATGATGTTCCCAGGGAAGGTCATATTGACGGGCTGGGAAAACTGAATTGACTGCCTGACTTTGTCGGGAAATGTTATTAAATATCAATGGAAAAAGGAGGTGGCTTGATGTTATTGGTTGTCTTTAGTCTGATTGCCGGGCTATTAATTCCGCCCGGCGCAAGTTTCACCCTTTGTCGCACTGATGCAAGCGGCGTTACCGAGAATGAACTTTTGCCCGCATCAAACCGGGCGGATTCGGTGATTGAACTTGGTGGGGTCTGGGGAATAACCGTTAGTATGGGCAATGTGGACAGCGACCCGGAACCAGAAATCGGTCTGCAGGTTGCCAAGGTCGCCGGGTCAAGTTATATAGCGCGGCTGGTGATGCTTGATGATGACTTGAGTGAACTCTGGAGCCGGGAGATCGGCGATATCGGAAATGTTGAGGTTGCCGGTTTTTCTCTGGCTGACCTAAATGGCGACGGCGGTGACGAGGTCGTTTTCCCGTTGACTGATGTCTATTTCAATTCCGAGCCCCAATACAAGGCAAGGGTGTACGCACTTGACGGCAAGACCGGCGCGGATTTGCCGGGCTGGCCTTATATCCTGCCCGGCTGGCCTGAAGACCCGTATCTGAGACCGTACTCAGAGGTGGTGGTTGCTGACCTAAATGGTGATGGAGGTCTGGAGATTGTCTGTGAGGCGGTTGACCTTAATTCGATCCGTAAATGTGGCAGTGCGCTTTACTGTTTCAGTGCCAATGGCGATTCACTCTGGAAGACCTGGCTTTATCAGGATACAGTTTACCGTCATGGTCAGTTTACCAAACCGGCGGTTGCCGACCTTGACGCTGATGGCAGACTGGAGATTGTCTGCCACGAGGCTAAGTTTAATAATGAGTATCCTTGGAACCTACTCGAGCGGCGGCTCTTCATCGTTAATTACGACGGCACCATCCGGCGCTCGTTTCAGACTGAGGGCCAGGGGAGTTCATTTGTGCCTGATTATGCCGCGCCGACAGTTGCTGACCTTGATCAGGATGGTAACTGGGAGATTATTGTTCTGCGCCGGACCGGTTTTCTGGATGTATTTGATACCGCACTGAACCGGCTGCCCGGATTTCCGGTCAATCTGACCACTGATGCCGGCTATCTGAACCCGTCTTTGACCCGCTGTTTCTCCACGCCGGCAGCGGCGGATATTGACCTTGATGGCGACCTGGAGATTATCGTTGGCAGTTTCGGCCAGGTTGGAGCCGGTAGCGACTGGGGCGGATATGTCCATTGTTTCCATCACACTGGGGCAAGGGTTAACGGCTTTCCCTATGAAACGCGCAACGGTGTCTGGTATTCACCGGGTGCCGGAGATGTTGATACCACCGGTCCGGGCCTGGAGATTCTTACCTCAGGTTGCGACTCGGCTTTTTATATTATTACCAGTGCCGGTGAAAGTCTACCGGGCTGGCCCAGGCGGGGATTTCCCACCTACTGGCTGCCAGACCAGGGGAGCCATGCCTTTATCGAAGGGAAAATTCCCCTCTCCAAGACACCCCAATTGGGTGATATTGACCAGGATGGTATGATTGAGATTATGATGACCGGTGCCGATGGCAGTTTTTATTTCTGGAATAAGGCGGTTGCGGTAAATTTAATCAGATTGCCGGTCCCCACATATCACTTTGACCAGGCGCGCACGGGCTGGAACCGCCAGACACCAATTGGAATTGAGGAAGACCGCGGCTCAAGAATAAGCAGGCATCGGGCGACGGTTGTTCAGAATCGACTGGTTATTCCTTTTCCCGAAGGCAATCAGGGACGGACCGGTTTCCTTGTGGATGCGGCCGGGAGAAGGGTTGGCAAACTCAGTGCCGGCACCGGTGATGTGCACCGCCTCAGTGCAGGGGTATATTTTATCAGAACGGGGGCTAATCCTGTGCCGATGATAGCCGGCAAGTTTGTGGTTGTCCGTTAATTAATCAGGAGGTTTTTAAAATAATGGGCCGAATTCTTAAGCGATTTGTTTTCGGCCTTGGTGCCATTGTTATTATCTGCACCTCAGTTCAGGCTCAGATTTTCACCCGGACCCTGCTTATTCCTGATAGCCTTTCTGGCGTTGTTAATCCCCAGTGCGCTCTTTATGAACCGGAAAACGACAAAATCTTTGTGGCTGGTAATCTGGGCAGGTGTCTATTGATAATTGCTGCCGGAACCCTTAACAGAATAAAGAGAGTGCCGGTGCCCGCCGGGGTAAGGATAATGGCGCTTGACCAGGCAAGGGCGCGTGTCTATGTGCCCATTTTTGATTCCAGTGTTGTAGTGGTGGTGGATGCCGGAACCGACAGCCTGCTTTGCCGGCTGCAAACTGCCTGGGCACCTTCAGCAATTGCCTTCAGCCCGAGAACCAATCGGATGTATGTTCCCTGTCAGTTTTCAGACAGCCTGATAATTATTGATGCGCTCAGTATGAGTGTCTGTGGTTATATCCGGCTAATCCGGGGGCTGGATGCGATAGCGGTTAATCCGGTTGCCGGCAAGGTCTATGTTTCCAGTGTCGCGCACGACTCAGTCTGGGTAATTGACGACAGCAGCAGGGGTTTAGTCAAGGTAATTCCGGTTGCGGCTGACCCCTGTTACCTGCTGGCTGTGCCCGAACTGAATAAGGTATTCTGTGCCTGCCGCTCTTCGGATGAGGTGTGTGTGATTGATGGTATCACCGACTCGGTAATTGCCAGAGTGGTAACGGGTAATGTGCCTCAGAATCTGGTTTATAATCCGGCTAATCAGTGCGTTTATGTGGCGAACTGGCAGGATACATCAGTTTCGGTGATTGATGGCATGCTCAACAGACTGGTGACACAGATTCGGGTGGGAATAAATCCGATTACAATGGTGGTGGCACCTGCCGAGAGTCTGCTTTACTGCACCAACCGGGCCTCAAACACCATCAGCGTGATTGACTGCCGGACCCAGGAGGTCATTACCACGTTGCCGGTCGGGGTCACGCCATTGGCGCTTACCTTAATATCCAGGCACAATCAGGTTGTGTCCTTGGGAGAGGTGGATAACCGACTCGTAGTAATTGACTGCAGGACAAATCAGATTGATGCGAAATCTATGTCGGGCTGTCACCTTTTCGCCTCCTCTGGCTGAAATCAGCGCAGAAACTTTTCTGTGCCTGTCCGCTGAGTGACGTGGTCGCCAGTTTCACAAGCGAAGTGAATGAGGCTACCAGGCTGATCAGGGTAACAGGCGGACCTCTGCACTTATTGCCGGTATCAGGGCAGCGAATTTATACCAATCTCACGCACGGCAACCGGAACGGTGTGATTGATGCCGTAACCGATTCCCTGATAAAGACCTTTCCGGTGGGAAATTACCCTGCCTTCATCTGCAAGCTGAGTTCCCTTGGTAAAGTATATTGCTCCAATACGGGTGACAATACGATTATGATCATCGATGCCGAGCGGGATTCAGTCATCAGAACCTTGAGGGTTGGAGCCAACCCTGAGCCGATGGCGGTGATGAGCCAATTAAACAAAGTATATGTTGTTAATCGTGGTGATAACCCGGGAACGGTAACCGTAATTGACGGCAACCGCGATTCGGTAAGCGGACAGATTACGGTCGGACAGCGGCCAAGAGATATTGTGGCAGCACCGGACTACAACAAGGTTTATGTTGTCAACGACCTTTCCAATGATGTGACGGTGATCGACGCCCAGAACGACAGTGTGATTACGACTGTGGCAGTGGGTCTGTTCCCCTGGGCTCTCTGCTATAACGAAAAGGATGGCAAGGTCTATGTGGCAAATCTGATGCAGGGAACGGTTTCGGTTATTGACTGTGAGACCGATCAGAAACTATATGACATCAGGGTCGGCGGTGGGCCGCAGGTGCTGATGTGGACCGACGAGCCAGGCAGTCTGGTCTTCTGTATCAATGGCAGCGCTCAGACGGTCTCGGTAATTGCGGGGGGCACCGATTCGGTTATCGCCACGGTGCCGGTGGGTGAGTATCCCTGCGCGTTTGAACAGTCGGGTGATTCGATCTGGGTGGCGAACCGGTACAGTTCATCCTTGACGGTAATAAAAAACCTGCCGGTTTTTCTGGCGGAGGAGACCGGTTTCACCGGGCTTAAGCCAATGGCCACAGTCTTTCGCCGGCTGCCAGCTTTGACCACTAACGAGGTGTATGATGTTCAGGGCCGAAAGGTCAATCGCAAAACTGGTGCCCGAACCGGTGTTTTCTTTGTTCGGAACGGTCAGGAGCAGGGAACGGCAGGCCGCAAAATTATTATTGTCCATTAGCCGTCAGCACCGCTGCCGGATTCGGACTAACCTTTGCCCGATGGGAGCCAAACCGGCGTTTAATCAACAGCCTGCATTCATTCTTACATTCAGCAATAGCCAGCGGGTATTACCATCCATCACTCAGGTCTGTTTCTGGAACGAGCGGGTTGGCAACAATAAAAGTCTATTACTTGCGCTCAACCGATTTAGGGGGTTAACCGGCCAAGCGAACTGCAGATAATGCGGACTTAAACCTACCCAGCATCGGCGCTCAGCCATTGATCAGTGCATAAATTGAGAAATTTGGCATTGTCGGGGTGATGGCGAGATCAGCAATCGCTAAGCAGGGCGAACCACTCCCCTTAAAATGAAAAAAGCAAAATGTCCCATAATCCTCGGAAGTTTGTTGCACTTTTTTAGTTGCAGATACTGAACAAGACCGGTCTTATCCTCTCTTATTCCAAATTATACAAAATAATCATAATAACTGCCCTTTGAATCATCACGGTCGATTTGAGTTTGCTTGCCAGGCGAGGCGAAAAACCGCAATGTCTTGGGTCTGATTTAGAACATCACCGACAAGAAAAACATCATCTGCAAACAGAACCGCCTTGGCATCAGCATCTTTGCCGGCGCCGATCTGTCGCTCCCAGATTGAAACCGCGCCGGGCACATACTCAAATACCAGCAGTTGGCGCCCCTTCGGAGTCAGAAGTGTGCCGCAGATAAAAATATCACCCTTTTCGGTGATCCAAATCCCCCTGCCCTCGGCTTGGGTATTCTCACCATAGGCAACCTTGCGCACAACCCCGCCATCCGCCGCATACTCAAGAATCACACATCGCACCGAATCGCTGGCCCTTGCCGTACCCACCGCCACAATGTTGCCAAACTGGTCAACCGCCAGACCATCCGGCTCATCTTTGCCCCCGGAATCATAGCGCCGGGTCCAGAATGTATCGCCATTGGGCTTTAATCGCATTAGCATTATGTCCTGCGCTGAAGAGGACCTGGCTATAACTATTAGATTACCATTCTGATCTGCCTTGACTTTCCAACCTTCACCTGACTCGTTGAAATGATAGTTCCGGCTCCATAAGGTCCGGCCTGACGGGTTTAACAGGCAGACAAAGATGTCGGTCCCGAAATCGCTCTCGACCCCGCCACAGACCGCAATATTACTGTCCACCACACAGATACCATTTGCCCAGGCGGCCCTGCCCAATACCAGCCCCTTTTTCCAGAGTGTCCGGCGGTCTGGTGCCAGTTTGACAATCAGGCAGATAATGGTGTCATAAACCGAGGTCCAACCCGCGAGCAGGAGATTGTTGTCCTGGTCAAGACAGCCATCTCGCAAAACGTTCAATCTCCCCTCGGCGATTGTCTGGCGCCCCAGCCGATTACCCTTGAGGTCAAGACGCTGCACAAGCCAGACACAGCGTCCGGTCTCCTCCTTGCCCTGATTACCAATGACAATCAGTTGGTCTGAAGCACAGAGCAAACCGACCGCCTGTTCATCTGTGCCCGTATCAAGTGTCCGCTGCCAGACAACCGGTGGCTTCCCACAAGAGAGCAGTAACAAAAGGAGCGCCTGGGAAATGAGGGAAATGACCGGTGTCAAATTAAGGAAATGGCCAAGGCCAAATTTCTCATTAGCCATTTGGTCCTTATCCATTCAGGTTTACCTATCTCAATTTATCCAAACCGGCTAAAATGTCAAATCGACAAATCAAGCTGCAAGTAATAAATTGCCGAAGGCAACCGAATCAAGGGCTTAAAACCCAAACCGGGTGTTACTGTTGTTGTATGCCCAGGGTCTGCCCTTCTGCCCGGAATTAATCTTTCCAACCTCAGCGAAACATCAAATCACTGCGCTACTGCTTACCGAAAATCAAAATTCGGCGTTAGTTTTTGGCATCCTCGGGGTATTAATGAAAAAAGGGGTCTGCTTGATTGACACCATCCCACCGGGGGGTAAAATAATTTAATAATTAATTGGCTGCAGGCTATGCGCTGCTTCTTGATTTGTCTTTTGCCCTTTGTGCTGCTGGGTCCGATTTCAGGTTGCCGCCCAGCCTCAAAAAAGGTCAGGGTGAAGTTCTGGCATGCGATGGGTGGCGAGGCGCAGAAAACCTTAAAGGAGATGGTAGCAAGGTTTGAAAAGGAAAACCCGGACATCAAAATTGAACTGGTCGGTATGGGCAATTACGATGCCCTGGCACAGAAACTGCTTGGTGCGGTTGCAACCCAGAGCCCACCGACAATCGCCCAGATGTATGAGAACTGGACAACCCAGTTGCACGCCGCGGGTCAACTCGAATACCTCGAGGATTACATCCGGGGCCCAGACGGCTTAAGTGAAGAAGATTTGTCGGACATCTATCCGCTTCTGCTTGAAAACAACCGCTGGGATGGCAAAATCCTTACCCTGCCTTTTAACAAAAGCGTTCCGGTTTACTATTACAATGTGGCGCTACTCAAACAGGCAGGTTATGACACCTTTCCCAAGAGTTGGACTCAGTTTCGGGCGATGTGTAAAAAACTCCTGCGTCGCCTACCCTCAGGTGAATTCCAAACCTGGGCAACCGCAAACGGCACCGATATCTGGATATTCGGCTCAATGCTTTTCCAGCGTGGCGGCAGGTTCCTTTCGCAAGAGGATGGCGAGCCGGAGTTCAACAGTGCGGTCGGCGTCGAGGTCCTTTCCTTTCAGGTTGACCTGATTCTCAAGGATAGCGTCCAAACTACCGCCTCGGGCAGAAATCCGATGGATGACTTTCTAATGGGCAGAATCGCAACCCTGACCGGCAGTTCGACCTGGCGCGCACCGATTTATGGTCAGGAGAAATTCACAATCGGGATGGCGCCAATTCCGGTGGCGGACCGGCCAGCGGCGATAATCTACGGCACCAACATCGGTATGTTCAAAAAGGCAACCAGGGCGGAAAAGGCAGCAGCCTGGCGGTTTATCAAATGGTTCATCGCACCTGAGCAACAGGTGGTATGGTCACTTGGCACCTGGTATGTTCCGATTCATCGGCGTTGCCTCGCTGACCCGCGTCTTGTCCAGCGATTTCAGGAAACGCCGGGTTTACTTGCCGCCTATCAGCAGATGGAATATGCGGTATTTGAACCCCGGGGGCTCAAGTGGCTTGCCGGTAGAAAGGCACTGGTTGAAGAACTGGAGGCGGCGACCTTAGGCATTAAAAGCCCGCAAAAGGCGCTTGACGATGCTGCTGCCCGTTACCGTGGCTACTGACCCCGGCGATAGCATAAAGGGCGGGTTAATAATCAACCTGTTCTAATATCAACCCGTGTGCCGGTGCCGCCTTAAATGGTTTGTACTGTTTGCCGGCCAGGGCAGCACGGATGTCGGTCTTGGTGATCCTGCCGCTGGCATAGGCAACCAGGGCACCAACAATCCGACGCACCATCTTGTAAAGGAACCGGTCACCTTTGATTGTTATCACAATATCATCCGCTTCCTTTCTCACTCGGATTGACCTGACGGTGCAGACGCCGGTCCCTGAAGAGACTGAACAGAAATGGCTAAAGTCCTTGGTACCGACAAAGAATCGCGCCGCATTTCGCATCAGTTCGATATCAAGAGGCTGATAAATCTCCCAGGCGAATTTACGCTTTAAAGCCGACCGGCCGCAGATATAATATTTATAGGTCTTGGTCTTGACGCTGAATCGGGCATGGAACTCGTCTGGCACCACCTCAGCCGACTTTACCCAGACATCCCGCGGCAGATAGAAATTGATCGCCGCGGCAATCTTCTCTATTGGCAGCCGGTCCGGACACTGGAAACTGGCAACATAGTTGCGTGCCGAGACCCCGGCATCGGTTCGGCCGCAGCCATAAACAGTCAGCTCCTCACCAAAAATCCGCTTTAGTGCTGTCTGAAGAAAACCCTGAATTGTCGGCCGGTTCGGCTGGAACTGCCAGCCGGCATAATTCCTGCCGTCAAACTCAAGTGTCAGGCGGATGTTAGGCATTAAGTGACCGGGTTTACCTTGGTTACTTGTGTTTTTCCAGACACTTCATGCACAGACGGGCGTATGGGACGACCTCAAGCCGGGCAACGGGAATCGGCCCGCCGCACCGCTCACAGCGGCCATAGGTCCCTTGGGCAATCCGTGCCAGCGCCTGATTAATTTCGCGCAGCGCCTCGGATTCGATTGATTTTAGTTGCGAGGCAAACTCCCGCTGAAAGTTTTCCGTTCCCTGGTCAGCAATATGGGTCCGATGACTGGAAAGGTCGCCAGTTGCTGAGGGCGTATCCATCACTTGTTTGGTAAAATTGCTCTGTTTGAGGATGCGCTGCTTTTCTGCCAAAAGCATCCGCTCCAGCCGCAGCAAATCCTTCTTGCTCAGACAAAAACCAGCTCCCGCCTTTTCCTTCTTAGCCATTATTCCTTTTGCCTCCTTAAAGCCACCCGAATCGGGTCCTGATTAATAAAAAATTCGTCCCGGACTTCTGGAAGTGGGGTTTTAACCTGTCCACCCCCTATCTCGGCCGGCGTCAGGGGTTCAAACTTAATCGCCCGCGCCAGTGTCTCCTGCCGGATATAATCAGCAAACATCTTTATCGCCTCTATCAGCCGGGGCGACCCGTCACAGGAAAGGAGGATCCGGTCGGTAACAGCAAAACCCGCTTTCTTGCGCAGACTCTGAATTCTGCGCACCACTTCCCGTGCCACCCCTTCATACTCCAGTTCCTGAGTCAGACGGGTGTCAAGTGCAACAATAAACTCGTCGTTTTCTTCACGGCTGACCGAAGAGGCGGGAATCTCTCCCGTCTCCGAACTTTGGCCATCGGCCTTGAGGAAAACCAACTCTCGAATATTCAGTTCCTCCTTGATTATCTCCTGATACGGCTCAAGCCAGCTCTTCCCTTCTCCTGATTTAATCCCGACGAACATCCTGGGCAGCGGCTGGCGCACCTTAATCTGTACCTTGTCCCGGGCGGCATGTCCGAGTGAAACCAGCACCCGGACCGAATTCATCTCCTGCTCCAGTTGTGGGTCGATCAAACCGGCATCCGGCTCCGGATATGGACACAGATGCACACTGTCAGGTGCATTTGGGTCACAACTGCGCACCAAATTCTGATAAATTTCCTCGGTCAGAAACGGGACAAACGGCGCCAGCAGTTTAATTAGTGCCACCAGACAGGTATAAAGGGCGTAATAGGCAGCGGCCTTGTCGCGGTCTTCCGCCGATTTCCAGAAGCGGCGCCGGTTGCGGCGGACATACCAAGTTGACAGTTCATCAACGAACCCCTCAACTGCGCCGGCAACTGCCGTGCAGTCGTAATCGTCTAACCTTTTGCGGGCCAAGCTGATCAGGGAGTTGAGCCGCGAGAGGATCCAGCGGTCGAGCCGGGTGAGGTCCTCGGGCTTGACATCAAGCTGGCAGGGATTGATGTTGTCAATATTGGCATAGGTAACGAAGAAACCATAGACATTCCAGAGGGTCAAAAGTTTCCGTTTAACCTCCTGCCCGACCTTGAATCCGAACAAAAGGTTCTGAACCGGATTGTGACGGCAGAAGACCCAGCGCATCACATCCGCGCCCATTTTTGCCACCGCCTCTTCAACCTCAATCGCATTGCCCCAGGACTTGTGCATCTCCCGTCCATCCTCGGCTTTCATCGTGGCATAGCCGAGAACGGTGCGGAAGGGCGCACATTTTTCCAGGACCGTGCTCATCGCCAGAATCGCATAAAACCAGTTGCGGAACTGCCCGGGAAATGATTCGGTGATGAAGTCAAAAGGAAACCACTCCTGCCAGTACTGCCGATTGGTCAGATAATGGGTGGTCGAGAAAGGCACGATGCCGGCATCAAGCCAGGGGTTACCGACATCCCTGATTCGTGGCACAACACTGCCGCATTTCAGACAGCGAATCTTCACTTCATCAACCCAGGGCCGGTGGGGCGTATGCCCGACAAATTTCTCCCAGCCCTCAACCGCCCGCTCCTGCAATTCCTGGGCTGAGCCAATCACATCAAACCAGCCGCAAAAACATTTGTAGATCGGGAGCGCCAACCCCCAGTAACGCTTCTTGGAAATGCACCAGTCCGACATATTCCTGAGCCAGTCAATTTCCCGGTCAAGACCAAACTCAGGAATCCAGCGGACCTGGCGGGCTGAGTTCATAATCTCTGCCCGCAGCGGGTCAACGGCAATAAACCACTCGTCAACTAGGCGGAAAACCAGTTCCTCGCCACAGCGCCAGCAGACCGGATAACGGTGGGTATAATCCTCAACCCGGAACAAAAGCCCCTTTGCCCGCAGGTTTTCAAATATCTCGTTTGCCACCTCCTTTGCCCCTTTTCCCGTCAGCCAGTCAAAACCATCCTTGAAGGTTCCATCCTCAAGCAGCGGGGCAATAACCGCCAGCCCCTGCTCCTTGCCTAAGAGAAAGTCCTCCTTACCGCACCCGGGCGCAATGTGCACAATCCCGGTTCCTTCGGCAGCACTTACCTCATCCCAGGCAATTACCCTGTGCTCAACGCCATTTTGAGCCGGCAGTTCATCAAACGGACCGCGATATTTCCAGCCCACCAGTTTCTCGCCCGGCAGCTCCTCTAAGACCATCGCCCCAGGCCCAAGGACGCTCAATAACTCCTTGGCTAAAATGTAAACTTTCCCATCCTTTTTTGCCCGGACATAAATTAAACCCGGATGGACCGCAGCACCGGTATTGGAAGTCAGTGTCCAAGGTGTGGTGGTCCACACCAACAGATACTCCTCCCGGCCGACGACCGGGAACCGGACAAAGACCGCCGGATGGGTCAGTTCCCGATAACCCTCAGTGGCAATCTCCATATCCGAGATGGCGGTTCCACAGCGGGCACACCAGGGCATCACATCAGTCCCTTCATAAATCAGCCCCCGCTCATGACAGCGTTTGAGAAAAAACCAGATCGAGTAGTTGTTCTCCTCAGACATTGTGTAATAGGAATTGTCCCAGTCCATCCACTGGCCGATCAGAATTGACTGCTCGGTCTGAATGCGAGAAAACCGCAGCACCCGCTCCTTGCACTTCTCCACAAACCGGTCGATGCCAAACCTTTCAATATCCCGTTTTGACCTGAAGCCTAGCTCCTTTTCCACCTCCACCTCCACCCATAACCCCTGACAGTCGAACCCGTTCTGAAACCGCTGGTCAAAACCGAGCATCGCCTTATAACGCTGAAACAGGTCCTTATAGGTCCGGCCCCAAGCATGGTGCACACCCATCGGGCCGTTGGCGGTAATCGGACCATCCAGAAACCTGAACTTCGGCCCGCCCCGATTGCGCTCCATCAGACGGTAAAAATGCCGCCCCTCGTGCCAGAACTTTAACACCCGGCGCTGGATGTCCTGATAATCAGGCTGCGGACCTACCGGCTGAAAAATCACCTTCTTTCCCTCGCTCACAGTTAACTACCCCCTGACCATTATTTACCGTGCCCGGCCCGAATTTCGGACATCCCCCTGATACATTGGCCAGGATGATGCGGCTGGTCCGCCCTTGCCGACAACGCACCACGCCCTGGTTCCGTCACCAATGTAAATAAATCCGGCATTGTCAATCTTCGGCGCTGAGATAAAATCGCCCGGCGCGCCGACCGCCAGTCCGGTTGCCCAGCGCCTTGAGCCATCGCGGTTAACCGCATAAAGCGAATCCACCTCCCCGGCCGCTCCAGAAGAAATCACCAGAAAATAAACTATTCCCTCACTGGAAACTGCAGGCATTGACAGGTCTTCACCGGTGAGAGCCGGGATGAAGTCCCACCGCAAGCCGCCGTTTTCCGGGTCAATTGCCAGCAGTGCCGAAATGACGGTAAGATAAACGGTTCCATCCGCACCGATGACCGGACCCGAGGGCGTACTGCCAACGTTCGTTTCCCAGTTCAAACGCCCATCAATCAGTTGCAACGAAACCAACCAGCCGTCCTCATCAACCGCATAAATCACATTCCGGCTGGCATCAATTGCCGGTGGACTCGCCACCGTCTGCTTCATACCATAGCGCCACTTGACTCCGCCTGAACCAGGGTCAAGGGCAAACAGGCTATCATCCTGAGCAACAAACACGGTTCCATCCGGACCGATTACCGGTGGCTGAGTTCCGCCCCCGGTATAAAAAAACCACTTCCGGTTGCCATTGGTCCCGTCAAGGGCGAACACGGTATCATCCTCGGTCTGAATGAAGAGCGTGCCATCACCGGCCAGTGCCGCGGGCGTAACCACTCCGGTGCTGAATGCTGTCTGCCATTTAATCGTCCCGGATGGATTCAGGGCGTAAAACCGGCCGCCTTCGGTGCCGACATAAATTGTCCCGTCCTCACCGATCGTCGGGGCAATAGAAAACTCATCCTCGTCCGCATCAATAAACTCCCAGCGCCTGCCCCCCTTGGCATTGCGGCATAAAAGAGCGGGTATCTCACTTGATGTGATGTAAATCTGGCCCTCCGGTCCAATACCGAAGGTACGGATGGTAAAATCTGCCGAATCCTCCGGCTCCTCTGGGTCAGGATATCCGAACTTCCAGAATATCCCGCCTTCACCCGGACTTATCTGCAAAAGCAGCGGCTCGGACCATTTGGAAACCCGGCCGCGCCGGTTTTTTGCCCGCGCCTTTACCGCCATCTCTCCGGTCTGGGTATAGGTGTGGGTATCCGCATAACTCGACCCGCTTGGCAACCAGTCCGACCATTCCGACCGGCAGTTATCACCCCAGTCAAACTGAAATGCCACCTCGCCGCCGGACGGGTCGGTTGTGCTGGTTGTGCAGGCAAGAACAACATCCTTAAACCCCACCGCTGGCCCTGTTGGCCTCTCCGGCTCAAAAGGTGGCTTGGGACAGCCGGTCAGAAAAAACAGACAAACAGTTAGCAATACCGCTCTGCGGCAGTCACTGCCGGTTTTATTGCTCATATTTCCTCCCATCTAATCCTTATTATCACAGTCTAATAGATTAGCAAAAAAATTATAACTGTCAACGGTGAACAGAACGGGCTTGCCGGATCAGTTGCCGGTCAAGAAAGGCACGAACCGCCGGTTCAACCCTGCTCCAGGAGTAATCATGGGCAGGAATGTGCCACACCCTTTCAAAACCTCGCCATTCACCCCGAAACCCTTCGGACAAAAAATTAAGCAGCCCTTTAAATACTGAGAAAAACACAAGTTCCAGTTCCCCGTTTGTCAGCGGGTCCTCACCTTCATTATCCAGGCGCAGGATCTGAGCATCGTTACAGACACCACGCCAGAAAGGGACGCCGATTTCAATTGCCATCACCCGATTCAAGATTGCCGGTGAAGTTACCTCCATCGTCTTATCAACAAAATCGCCACCATTAGAGAGTCCGATCAGTAGCCATTTTACCCGGGGATTTCTTGCTGCCAGCGTCTCCAGTTCCCGAGCAAACCGGTGCGCCCGGGTTTTATGGAATCCTAACATCTCGGTTATTACCGCTAACTGAACCCCGAGGCTGGGCGGCGCTGGAAACTCTGCCGGTGCCCGGCGATAGCAAACCACAACCGATTTCAGCCCGTTACTGTCTAAATATTCCTGAATTCCTTCAATGACTGGGATTAAGTCTCTTGCCTGTTCTAAGGGAACATTGCCCCACCCACCAAAACATAGGACAAGAACCACATCAGCGGCAATTTCGGTCTGCTTCAGGTCAACAAATTCGGTCGCCCGGCTCAGTACCAGCAACAGCAGTGCAAATTGCAACGTCTCTTACTTATCCTTTTTCTCTTCCGGTACCGATTTCGGTTCCACCAATTCCGGTTTCGGCGCCAGACGGAAAAGTTGGTGCGACTTCTGGCTGTGCTTGGCAGCAAACGACGGACTCTTCGGATTCCGGGCAAGTATGAGGTCATAAGTTTCCCCGGGAACAAGGCCAGAAACCGCACTCCCTTTCAAACCGGCCCAGTTCAATGGATAGACAAACTCAACTACGGTCGTATTGGTCTCATCATCGTAATCAATCTCCCAGTCCTCAAGCAAACTGTCATTTCCTTTTGCTGCACCGTGAGTTCTACCGGTGCCGATATGATTGACCAGCAGAACCGAATCATCGGTATAATAGCCGATGAACATATTGGAACCGTTCATCACAGGCGAGCCAAACCCAATCGCCAGCCAGCCCTTACCCTTTGCCGCCAAAGCGATATAGATCAGGCTGTCGTCATAGCCCCAGTAAACAGTGATGCCAGTGGCTGGGTCGCGAAAACTTGCCGGATACTCCTCATCCTCCAGGTCAACATAGCCGTCAACATTCACCCGTTCATCCATCAATGAGTCATAGGGCATAATCAGGGTATCCTTTCCTGCCTGTGCATACAGCGCCGACAGAAGGACAGCACTAAAGATAATTGACCTCTTCAAAAACATACCTGCCTCCTTTCATTTAATATATAAATTATACCACTGACCCAGTGAAGTCAAGCATAAACCTGTTCATCTGAACCGAACTACCTGACCGGGATATGCCCTACAAATTCCAGCCGATTAAATTTATATAAAAGCGCCGAAATTTACGGCATAGCGCTGATTTTATCTACTTTTTTATAAAAACTGTCGCATTAACATTTACCGTTTATGTTATCCAAGTATAATTATTTTAATAACATATGAGTTTTGTTCCTATTTCGGAGCTTGGAACAAAAATTGCTTATTTAATATTTGGGTTACATAGTAAGCTTTCTTCACTTACTCAGTATTTTCATTGCACCCTAAAGGAAAACCTTGTAAGTGGTGCAATTTACTCTTAGCACAGGGTTCCCTGGGTCGTGGCTGGCTTGTTGTCTGGTTATAAAATTCGAGGGAGTGGCTAAGATAAGGGTGGGATGCGTCGCAGCTCTGCACCTGAGCCCGGGTTACCGGGCTCTTTTTTTCGGCTCGGAACAGGTTTTCTTGACCCGCTCATTCCTTCGCCTTATACTTATTGTTGTTATGGACAAGCGGCTCCACTTGATATTCTCGCGGCGCAGTGTGCGGGAGTATACTGCTGAGCGGATTGAAGAAAGGGATATCATTGCTCTGCTTGAAGCCGGCATGGCAGCTCCCTCTGCAAACAATCGCCGCCCCTGGCATTTTGTCGTGATCACCGAGAAACCACGGCTAAAAAAACTTGCTGAAATTCACCCCCATGGCCAGATGCTGAACCAGGCGGCGCTGGCAATTGCGGTCTGTGGTGATAAAACCGTTGCTCCGGACTTCTGGGTTCAGGACTGTTCTGCCGCAACCGAAAACATCCTCATTGCTGCGGCAATGTTAGGTCTGGGTGCGGTCTGGCTCGGGGTCCATCCCCGCGAACAAAGGGAAAATGAACTCCGGACCGCCCTGGGGATTCCGGCATCGGTCGGGCTTCTCTGCCTTATTGCAATTGGCAAGCCAAAAATAAAACCAGAACCCCGCACCCAGTTTGACAGCAGCCGCATTCACTATGAGCAATGGTGATCGGCAACTGAGCCTTCTATTTCAGTTAAAACACCTTATGCCAGCAGAATAAAAACCACTAACCCTTAGCAACCCGACCTTTCCAAGAGCATATTGGCAAACAAAATTGGCATTTACCAAACATCATTAAGTTAATATTCAATTTACAATTGGAACTTGAGCCCCGTATCTAAACAAACACCCAACCCACCCTTAAACTCCGCCGGACAGCCACTCCCCAACTCAAAATCCGACGTTAATTTTTCCCGATTTCGGGGTCAAAATAAATGGATATAAAACAACCTACAAGATGTAGGGCAAACCTTCAGGTTTGCTTTCCGGATGGGGATGCAAGGCTAAAGCCTTGCCCTACATTACTTATCCGCTTGCCAAAGGA
>Ga0272448_1001965_pt1 | contig 26726 bp, 22 predicted proteins | sample YNPCB0191_FD_202220 | JGI IMG/M metagenome (GOLD analysis project Ga0272448, IMG submission 202220) | Hot spring sediment microbial communities from Yellowstone National Park, WY, United States - YNP-CB-019-1 | ecosystem: Environmental > Aquatic > Thermal springs > Hot (42-90C) > Sediment... | reverse complement strand
TATGAACTCTTTTTTTGTTTATTATAATTATATCATAATTATTTTACTTTATTTACTGCTCGAATCTTACACAATTCTTTCATTCATTTATCGTGTTTTACGAGATAATGTATCAATTTTTTGTTGAAGCCAAGTATTGACTAAACTTTCTATTTTAACTCCATAGGTATGAGCATATTTAGATAGCTTATTGATAATATCCGGAAGCAAAGCAATATACTCTTTTTTCGTTTTTAATTCAACATCAAATTTAACCGGGTAGGTTTTACTACTAAAATCAGATACATCATGTGTATCCCAAAACTCACCCATTTCTAAAATATTAGTTGATTTTGAAATACTACTTTTTTTGACCTTTTTCATTATTGAATTAACCTCCTTTCTCTCTTTGTCATTTCGCGTGCTGTAACTACTAATGCTTCTCTACTTAACTTATAAATAAAAAATATAGCTAAATATCTACCAGAATTGGTTCTACCAAAAGCAACATAGAGATCTTCATTTTTTCTTAAACCATTTTCAATAAAACGGAAATACGGTTTTGAACATAATATTTCTTCAACTTCATCTTTAATAACTTTATGTTTGTTATATATTTTGTTTTCTATTTCTGTGATCCAAATTATTCCCACTATTTTCAAAATCGTATCCAACCTTTTAATAAATTTTGAGCCTGTTTCAAAATATTGTGATTTATATCCTTCCTAAAAAATCATTGTTATATTTTTCCCTTACGAATCTTTTTTATTGTCTACTATAATTATATCATAATTATTTTACTTTATCAAATGCTGTTTGCAAATTCATCTCAACCTTTCTTAAAAAGTCATTAAAAATTAAATTTTTTTTAATACTTGCATTTTACTTATTTTTTTGTTATTATAAATATTATAAATAAAAATTTATTCAAATGAATAAGAAATTATTATATTTACTATTGACTACAAGTGTTATTTTTTATATAATTTGTTGTAATCTATATACAGATTCTCCAATAAAATTGAGTGCAGGTTTTTGGAATTTTGGAACTGTTTTAAAAGGAACAACAATATATTATAATTTTGACATATACAATGAAAGTAAAAGTAAAATAAAAATATTTTTAAGAACTGACTGCGAGTGTATTTATATCAAACAGAAAAATTTTTGCTTAAAACCACAGTCAAAAGAAAATATAAAATTGAAATTTTATACAGATGATTATTCTGGTAAAATCAATAAATATGTGTATATTCATACAGATGATATGAATTTCATAATATTACCTGTTACAGGAAAAATTATTAAAAAGTCAAGTCCTGTTTATGAAATAAAAAGAGTTATTAAAAAAATTTTTGATATAAAATAAAATATATATGAAACATATTTTTATTGTTTTATTTTTATTATTTAGTACCGGCTTTAAAAATATTTTTTCTGGAGAATTAACCCTGAATACTCTTGCTCCTGATTTTTCATTAAGAGAATTGAAAACAGATAAACTTTATACTTTAGATGACTTAATTGAGACCCAGAATGTAACACTATTAAGTTTTTTTAATACAACATGTGAACCTTGTATAAAAGAAATATCTTATTTAATTCAACTTCAGAAGAAATTTAAGGATAAAAATTTTCAGATATATCTTATAAATATAGATAAAATCACAAAAGAAATACTGGATAAATTTTGCAGTCAGAACAGTATTGATTTACCTGTTTTAATGGACCCGTATGGAGTTCAGACAGGAGAAAAATATAATGTTTTAAAAAATAATATTGTTAGATTACCAAAATTGGTTTTAATAAATAAAACTGGTATTGTAAAAAAAATAATAGAAGGATTAAAAATTGAAGATCAATCAGATTTAGAAAAAATTATTAATGAATTAATTTCAGAACCAGCAGAAAAATTTACTCTAAAACAAAAAGCATCATTAGTAATACTATTTTCAAATTCAATAAATGGTAATTTAAAATCCTGTGATTGTCCAAGTGCTCCTTTTGGCGGAATGGACAGAAGAAAAACTCTTGTAAATGAAATAAGGCAAAAATATCCAAATGTTCTTGTTATGGATTCTGGTGATATTTTATCACCATATAAAAATGAATTACTTGCAGAGTATTGTCTGAAAGCAACAAAATTAATAAATTATGATGTTCTTACTTTTGGGGACCAGGAATTTATAAATGGTATTGATTTTATAACTGAAAAAATTCAACAAAACAATCTTCCTTTTATATCAGCAAATCTGAGTTATTGTGAAAAAGATAAAAATATATGTAATTTTTTTGAAGGATATAAAATAAAACAGTTAGGAGATTATAAAATAGGAATTATAGGAATTATTTCACCGGAAGTATTTTTTTTCTTTCCAAAAAATATAAAAGAAGATTTAAAAATAACGAGTTCAACTGAAGCAATAAATACATTTATTAAAGAATTTACAAATAAAGTTGACCTGATAATAGTTTTATCTCATTCTGGTTTTGATAAAGATAAAATAATTGCTGATACAATTTCAGGAATAGATGTAATAGTTGGTGGTCATTCCCAGACATTTCTTAAAACACCATTCATAAGTCCAAAGAATAAAACAATTATAGTTCAGGCAGGAGAAAAAGGAGAATATTTAGGAGAACTTATTTTTAGGTTTAACAATAAGAAAAAAATATCTTCATATGAATATCAATTGATTCCTCTTGATAAAAATATTCCTCCTGATAAAGAAATGTCTGAATTATTAACAGAATATAACAATAAATTGTATTTAAAAAATAAAACCTTATTGAAAACACCACCTCCCTATTGAAAAAATAATGCCTGAAAAATATGTTGTTATACATACAAAAAAACAACTGCATGGATGGTATCCCGGTAAAAGAGAATGCACTGCTGAAAGAATGCTTATTAATCCATATAATGGTTGCGAGGTTAATTGTTTTTATTGCTATGCAAGAGCCCTACCAGGATATTTTGAAAAATTTCACAGAGATGGAACTGTTTTCATATCCGGTGATTTTGACAGAATAATTGAGGAACAACTTGATTCAATAAATATTGCAAGTTGTGGATATTTAAGTCCTGTAACAGACCCATTTCAGAATATAAATAGTAAATATAAACTTTCCGAAAAAATAATAAAGGTATTTATTAAAAAAAACATACCAATAGAATTTATAACAAAATCTAAAATACCTCCGGAGGTGATTGAAATAATAAAAGGAAACAAACACAGTTTTGGTCAGGTTTCAATTTTAACATCTGATGAAAATTTAAGAAAAATTTTCTCTCCCAGTGGTGCAACTGTTAATGAATTATTTAATAATTTGAATTTACTTGCCAAAAATAATATTTATTGTGTATGTCGTATAGACCCTATTTTCCCTTATATTACAGATAATAGAGAAAATCTTATTAATCTGATTAAAAAAGCAATTGATTCCGGAGCACGTCACATTATAGCAAGTGTGGTTGATATACCGGTGAAACTGTATAAATTTTTTATGAACAAAATTAAGAATTTTTTTGGAGAAAATATGTTATTGAAGTATAAAAATTTATATACTGAAAATATAGGTTATATAAATGCAAAAATTGATTACAGAAAACAAATCTTTGATTTTTTAAGACAAACATGTGATAAATTAAACATAACATTTGCTTTATGTATGGAATACGAAAAAGAAAATGGAAATATTCTTGGTTTGAATAAAATATATATGACATCTGTTAACTGTGAAGGCATAGATATTCCTGTTTATATCAGAAAAGGAGACAAGTTTTTTCCAGCAGCAGATTGTAAAGGAAACTGTTTAAATTGTAAAAAAGCAATTTGTGGTATACCTGATTTATCTATGGCATCAAAACAAAATTCAAGAAAATCATTCAAATTAAAAGATTACAGAAACTGGAGTCAGAAACTGGCAACTACTAAAACTTTAAAGATATAGGTATTTTTATGTTTAAATACAAGAATATTAAGGATGATTGGTTTAACCAGAAAATCTTGCAAAGGGCTATTCTATGATAAATAAAGAAAGAGTTATTATTTCAAATTCTTAGATTACATCAAGAATTATTAGTTTATTATATGGTTCAATTCTTACTATTAAATCAACAGTTGATGTTAACCTTAATATTCTTTCTATTTTTTCCCTCAAATTGTATCCTGTAATATAAATTACCTTATTATTTATATAAATCGGTATTTTTATATTTTCTTCTATAACACCGGCTGTTAAATATCTGTCTATTTTTAATTTTTTAAGTAAAAATACAGGATAAGGATTATTCATTCCAAATGGTTCTAAAAACTCTAACTCATTGAAAAATTGTTCTGTTAAATCTTCAAAAGATATTATTCCATTTATTTCTAATTCAGGTTTAATATACTCAAAATTTTTAATAACATTGAATATTCTTTCTCTAAAATTTTTTATCTTATTTTTTTCTATAGTAAAACCACAGGCATATTTATGACCACCAAAATTTATTAATAAATCACTGCATTCTGTTAATAAAAAGTGCATATCAAATTCATCAGATGATCTACATGCACCTATATTGTCTTTGATAATTATTGTTGGCAGTTTATATTTATTTACAAAATAATTTGCAACAGGACCTATAACTCCAGAAGGTATTTCTGGTTCATCAATAGTTTGCTGATAATATAAAAAAATAATTTTATCATTTTCGTCTACTTGTTGCATAAATAATTCTTTATATTTTTGTAATGCAATATCCTGAAATTCTTTTCGTTGTTGATTTATCTCATATATCTCATCTATAATTTTTTCTGCTTTATTTTTGTCTTCAGTAATCAATAATTCTAAAGAAATATTTGCTTTATTTAATCTACCGCAGGAATTCAAAACAGGAACAATACTGAAAGAAATATTTTTTGAAGTAATTTTTTCTTCAAAATTCAGAAATTCATCAAATAAAGTTTTAAGTCCAATTTTTTTTGTAGAAGTTAAATTTTCTAATCCAAACTTCACCAGTGCTCTATTTTCTTCTACAAGGGGCATTAAATCAGCAATTGTTCCTATTGTAACTAAATCAATATTTTCCTGCAAGAAAAAATTAATATTTGTACTATTTAATTGAATTAAATATTGGAAAATTCTAAAAATTGCATATGTATCATTTTTTGCTCTATGATGTTGTATTGGTGGTAGTTCAAGATTTTTATAAAGTGATTCTAATGAATATGATTTTTGTGAAAGTGTTTCTCTGGCTAATTTTAATGTATCTATAATTTCATTTTTTATTTCTAAACTATAATAAAATCTGTAAAAATAATTCAAAAAACCAATATCAAAACTTGCATTATGGCAAACAATAATTGAATCTCCAATAAATTTATACAGTTCCGGTAATATTTCTTTTATATCAGGTGCTTCACTGCAATTTTCATCTGTAATTCCATGTATTTTTGTTATTTCTTGTGGAATTTTATTTTTTGGTTTCACAAGAGTATAAAATTCATCTATTATAACAAAATTATTTATTTTTAATGCAGATATCTCCAAGATTTCATCTGTTGCTGGGTTTAGTCCTGTTGTTTCAATATCAATAATAACAATGTTTTTATTGTATAGTTTATCATAAGAAAATATAAGAGCATGAGCAAGTTTATAAGAAACCATACAACCAGCAATTTCTTTAAAAGGATATTTACTTTCTTTTAATTTAGGATTTATTATACAGATAGCATCTTCAGGAAGAAGTTTAGATTGAACCTCATGATGGTCTGTAATTATTACGTCTATTCCATTTTGTTTTGCATATTTTACTTCATTTTTTGAAGTTATCCCGCAATCAACAGTTATTATAAGTTTTATTCCCTGTTTTATATATTTATCAATAATTTCTTCAGATAACCCATAACTTTCATCAGAAGGAACATAATAATAAGGAATGTTTCCTAATAATTTTAAGGTATAATATAAAATTGCTATTGCAGTTATACCATCAACATCTTTATCTCCATATATTAAAATTTTTTCTCCTTTTTCTAATGCTTGTTTTATTCTTTCAATTGCTTTTTGAATATCAGGTAATAAAAAAGGATTTGAATGTTCTTTTAAAAAATCAGGATATAAAAATTTTTTTATTTCTTGAATTGTTTTTAATCCACGGCTTATTAAAAATAAAGCGGTAGGAAATGATATGTTTAATTTATAACTTATTTCTTTTGCAGTATCAATATTTTTTAAGTCCCATTTAATCAAATTTAAATCCTATCCCTTCCACAGTATTAATCTGTTTTGCTATAGTTTCTCCTAATTTTTTGCGAAGTCGTAAAATATGTACATCAAGTGTTCTTGATTCAAAATTACTTTCATATCCCCAAAGAGTTTTCAATAAATATTCTCTTGTAAGGACTTTTGGACTATTTTTTACAAGTAAATATAATAGTTCAAATTCCTTTGGAGTTAAATCAATTTCACCTTTATTTTTAACTACTACCTTTTTTGTTTCAAGTTCTATTTCAATTCCAGGTTTTGATATACTTCCTATTTTTTCAGGAGCATAATATTCAATTCTTCTAAAAATTGCTTTTATCCTGGCTACCAATTCCTGAGGTGTAAATGGTTTTATGATATAATCATCAGCACCTGTTTCAAGACCCGTAACTTTATCTGAAGTTGAACTTCTTGCTGTAAGCATTATTATTGGTATTTCTTTTGTTAATGGATTCTTCTTAATTTCTTTACATACTTCAAGACCATCAATATCAGGCAATCCTAAATCAAGTAAGATTAAATTTGGCATTTCTTTTTCTATTTTTTTTAAACCTTCTTTACCTGAACAAGCAACTACAGGAGAAAAATTTTCTAATTCAAGACCAAGTTTTAAAAATTCTGCAACTTCTTTATCATCTTCAATTATCAAAATTTTTTCTTTTTTCAATTCACTATCCTCCATTTATAACTATTTGTTTTCAAACTCCTAATATATATATAACCTTAAAATCACATTTTGTCAATAAAATTTTTATTTTCTTGGAAATAAAATTTTTTTATTTATCCTATTTCCTGTAAGATCCGGTATTTCATAATTGATAAAAAAATTTGTATCGGTAATTTTTTTTGTCTCTCCAAGTAAATTAAATAACTCCTGACCTGTTTGTGGTAAAAATGGATATATATAATGCGATATTACCCATAACAGTTCAGATAATTGATATAAAACACTGTTGAGTTGGTCTGTTTTTTTTTCTTTTACTAAATTCCATGGAGATGTTTCATTTATATAATTATTTATTAAATTAAACTGTTTTTGTAATGTATCTATAATTTTGCTGAATTCAAGTCCTTCAAAATATTTATTAACATTTTTTAATTCTTCCAATAATTTATTTTTTAAAGATGCATTGTATGTTGTATTTTTTTGGGGTATAACACCATCAGAGTATTTCCAAATCATAGTTAAAGTCCGAGATATTAAATTACCAAGATTATTTGCCAAATTACTGTTATATTTTTCTTTTAACAATTCTAAATTTATATCACCATCAGTTCCAAATGGGAATAAAGATAACAATAAATATCTTACTGCATCACAACCATATTCTTTAATTAATTCTTCCGGTTGAATTACATTTCCAATTGTTTTTGACATTTTTTGTCCATTTACAGTAAAAAATCCATGTGCATATAATTTTTTAGGAAGAGGAAGATTCATTGCCATAAGCATTGCAGGCCATATTACAGCATGAAACCATAGAATATCTTTTGCCATTAAATGCAGATCAGGCGGCCAGTAATTAAAATTATCAATTTTACTGGCAGTATAATAATTAAGTAAAGCATCTATCCACACATATGTTGTTTGATTGCTATCAAAAGTTAGGGGTATTCCCCAGGGAAGTTTTATTCTTGAAATACTTATATCATCAAGACCAATATTTAATTTTCCTAAAATTTCATTTTTTCTTTCTTCCGGAAGGATCTCTATATGATTCGGATGTGAATTATTTTTTAATATTTCTATTATTTTTTCTCTGTAATTACTCAATTTAAAAAAATAATTTTCTTCACTTTTAATTTCAGGTTCAATATTATGGTCAGGACATTTACCATTAACAAGTTCTGTTTCTGTTAAAAATTTTTCACACTGGATGCAATACAACCCTTTATATTTTGATTTATAGATTTCATTTTTGTTAAATAATTCCTGCAAAAAACCTTTAACTGTTTCTATATGATTTTCATCTGTTGTGCGAATAAAATAATTATATTCTATATTTAAATTTAGCCATGTCAGTTTAAATTTTTTAACCATTTCATCACAATGTTTTTTTGGTTCTAAGTTTCTTTTTTTAGCAACTTCGTATATTTTACTTCCATGTTCATCTGTTCCGGTTAAAAAAAATACTTTTTTATTATGAAGTTTATTCCATTTAGTTAATACATCCGCAGCAATAGTTGTATAAGCATGTCCTATATGAGGAACATCATTTACATAATAAATAGGTGTTGTAATATAAAATTTTTCCAACATATAGTAAATTATATTTTTAATTTTTCAACTACTTCATGTGTTATTTTTTCTAAAAAAGAAACATTTATCTCTTCATTTTTAAATTTTTTTATCTGTTTGTTCTGTAATTCTACTACAACTTCTTGAGTTAAACAATTTACAGCAGTAATAATGCCCGGTCCGTCTGGTGTTTGAACTTTAGTCCCTATCTGTGGAATTTTTTTTCTCATCTCTTCGTAAAACTCACTTTCAAAAGCAAGACAGCACATTAATCTGCCACATAATCCAAACATTTTTGATACATTAGAACTAATCTCCTGTTGTTTAGCCATATTCATTGAGATAGAACTAAATTCCTTTAAAAAAGTCATACAGCAAAGTAATCTACCGCAATGACCAAACCCACCCAATATTTTAGCAGCATCTCTTATACCTATTTGTACCATTTGAATATGTGTTTTTAGAATATATCCGAGTTCTTTTATAAAACTTCTAAAATCAACTCTTGTTTCGGAAGTATAATATATATAAAGTTTTGTTCTATCATATGAATATTCAAGAGATATTAATTTCATATCAAGGTCATTTTCTTTTATTTTTCGCATAACTGTTTTTAATATTTCTTTTTCTTTTTGTTGATTTTCATTAATTATTTTCTCATCTTCCGGCAAAATTTTTCTTAATATTTTAAATATCGGCTCGTTTGTTTTTTTAACTATATATTCTTTGCTTATTACTTTTGCTATTTCTAAGGTCTTATCTATTTCAACTATTACTCTATCACCGGGAGAATAATCCTGATTTCCTACATTACCGAGTATTATTTCTTCTTTTTTTCTAACAGATAAATTTACTATATTCATATTTGTTTTTAACAGACAAATTTTTTATAAAGTTGCAATAATAAATTTTGAAGAAAAATTTCAGTATTTATATTGTATCTCAATTCTTTTTTACTGTTCAATATAAATTCCATAGTTTCTAAATATTGTATTTTATTGGAAAAATGTTCTCTGACTATATAAATTAAATTATTCACAAATTCTTCTACACTGTTTTTTGATTCATTTATTTTTGTTACTAATTCTACAATTTCAGAAATTTGTATCTGATTTTTGACTAATTTATTAAAAAAATCAATTTGGTATTTTATGCCTGTTTCAATATTAATTGAATCTACTAATAATTTTGCTTTTTCTATTGAACCATTTGATAAATTTAATATTTCATCTTCAATGTTATATCCTAAAATTTTTTTTATAATATCATTGTTTAAATTTTCAAATTTAATTTTTTGACATCTTGAAATTATTGTTTTAGGTAATGATTCTAAAGTAGTTGTTATCAAAATAATAATAGAATTTTCTGGTGGTTCTTCCAGTGTTTTTAATAAACAGTTTGCAGCATCAATATTTAACCTTTCTGCTGGTTCAATTATAAATGTTTTATATCTTCCTTCATATGGTTTTAAATTAATTTCTTTCTGCATTGCTCTAATAGCATCAATTTTCAATACATTTGACAGTATTTTTTCTTCTAATATTTTTCTTTGCCACTCAAAATCAATTATATGTAAATCAGGATGTATTAATTTATCTATTTTCTGACAGGATATACAACTGTCACAGCAATCAATATTACTGCCTGAATAACAATTTAAAATTTTTGATAGTTCAATTGCTGTCTTTTTTCTGCCAACACCTCTCTGTCCTAAAAAAATATATGAATGTGCCAAACGATTTCTGATAATCTGGTTTTTTAATAAATTTATTGCCTTATTTTGTCCTAAAATATTTTTTAAACTCATTTTCTACTATTTTTACAATTTTTTGGTGTGTCTTATTGATGGATTCTTCAATTTTTACAAGTTTTATTCTATATGGTTCTTTTTCTTTTAATTTCAAAAATCCATTCCTTACTTTTTGATGAAATTTTACTGTTTCATTATCTAATCTATCTTTTAATTTTTTTCTTCTATAAATTTTATTTAAAGCATTTTTTACATCTAAATCCAGCAAAATTGTTAAATCCGGTTTCAATCCTTCTGTTACAAAATTATTTAATTTATTTATAAAATTCAGATTAAAACCTCTTGCATAACCCTGATATGCTGAAGTTGAATCAGAAAAACGTTCACATATAATTATTTTTCCTTTTTCAATTGCTGGTTTTATAATTTTAGCAGTGATTTCTGACCTGCAACTTAAATATAACAGAAGTTCTGTATTCGGTAAAATTTTTGTTTCAGGATTTAAAATTAATTTTCTTAAATATTCTGCTACAACAGTTCCACCTGGTTCTCTTGTATGAATAACATTATATTTTTTTTTCTTTAAATATTTATATAATAAAATTGCCTGAGTTGTTTTTCCACAACCATCTATTCCTTCAAATGTAATAAAAAATCCTTTCATTATAATTTTAGTATATAAAAAATAAATAGAAATGTCAAAAAACATATACGAAAAAACACTGCTAAATTTATTAAACTGCTTCCATGACCCCTAAAATATGCACTGAAACAGGGCTTAAACGCAATGAATTAGTGTCGGTAATGGTTTTATAAGTACCTGTTTCTAAAACAAATTCTTGTTCTAATGAAAATTTCTGTCATTTCATATGTTTTTTTACTGTTATATTTTAAATGATTTGATGCGACTACTTGATTTTTTCGGTTAGATTTTATATGATTTGACATTGGCTCTCATTGTTAGATTTTACAGAGATTTGACGATTACCTCCATAGTAAATTTACTAAACTTGATGCGCTTATTTGACAAATGGCAAAAAATTTTTGTATGATTTTTTTAAAATTTACCTAATAAATTGAACCAAACAATAATTATAAAATTTAGGAGGAAACAATGATTGAACAGGCAAAATGGATATGGATAAAACAAGAAAAATGTGAAAAAAATTTTTTTGTTTATTTCAGAAAGAAGTTTTCTCTTGATAAAGAAGTAAAATCAGTTTTTTTGCATATCAGTGCTGATTCAAGGTATGTGGTTTATATAAATGGACATAGATTAGGTCAAGGTCCTGCAAGATATTGGCCAAATTATCAGCAATATGATACATACGATGTTTCAGGATTTATAAATTATGGTGATAATGTTATAGCAGGACTTGTTTACTGGTTTGGTGAAAGTAATTTTCAGTACATTCATAATGAGCCAGGACTTTTATGCCAGATTGAAATACTTAATTTATATAATGAAAAAATATTTATAAATTCTGATAAAACATGGAAATTTCAAAAATGTAATGCATTTGAAAACCGTGTTCCAAGAATTAGTGTTCAACAGGGTTTTGAAGAACAATATGATGCAAATAAAGAAATTAAAAAATGGAATAATTTAGAATTTAATGATTGTGACTGGGAAAATGCAACTGAAATTACTAAATTCATTTCAGGAGAAAATACAAATTTTAAATTAATTCAAAGAGATATACCTTTTTTAAGTGAAGAAGAAGTTTATCCTGTAAATATTTTAAATGTTGATATTGTAAAACCTCTGCCATACAACTTTACAATTGATTTAACACCAGTATATTTTCCTGGAAGGACTGATTCTAATGTCAGAGAAATAAAAGGAATGCTTATAGTAAATCTAATTGCAGAAAAAGATGAAAAAATTATTTTACATTGTTTTCCCTGGGTAGAATGGAAAAATGTTTATATAAATGATAAACTTTATTGTAGGAATGAAAGAAAATTATCTGTTAGTTTAAAGCAAGGTAAAAATCAAATTAAGTTTGACATTACAGGTAATTTTCATCTTTTACAATTTTCTATAAGTATTGATACAATTCAAAATTTAAAATTTGAAAACTGGAATGTAGTTATTGACAATGAAAAAAGACAGATACCACAAGAATGTTTTTCAAAAGTTAATGTTCATGCTTTAACTACTCTTGAAAAAACAGTTTACGGAGTTACTGCAAAAATTGAAAATATATCTGCATTATGTTCATCAAATATGGAATATACAATTATAAAAAATAATTCCATAAAAAATGGAGATGTGAGAATTTTAATTGATTTTGGAAAAGAACTGAATGGATATTTACAATTTGAAATTTATGTAAAAGAAAAAGGAGTAATACTTGATTTTAATTTTTTTGAAGGTATTCAAGATGGTAAAATTCAATATACTTATCCTTTAAATAATTCTTTCAGGTATATAACTGCTGGAAATGGAAAAGAAGAATATAGGACATTTGTAAGACATGGATTCAGATATTGTTTTCTTACAATAAGAAACTTAAATTCAGATTTAAAAATAAGATATATAAGAACAATACTATCTACATTTCCTGTAAGGAATATTGGTGAATTCAAATGTTCTGATGAATTACTAAATAAAATATGGGAAGTTGGAAGATGGACATTAAGAATGTGTATGGAAGATACATTTATTGACTGTCCTGCATATGAACAAACACACTGGGTTGGCGATGCAAGAAATGAAATGCTTATAAACTATGTAACTTATGGTTCTTATGATTTAGCAAGACACTGCTTACAGCAGGTAGCAATATCATTGGAAAGATCAGACATTACAGAATCACATGTTCCAAGTGGTTGGCAGAATTTATTACCAGCCTGGAGTTTTTTGTGGATGCTTGCTTGTTATGAATATTATTTATATACAGGTGATTTCGACTTTGTAAAAAAAATTTATCCAAGTTTAAAAAAAAATGTTGAAGGAATAAAAAAATATATAAATGAAAAAGGACTTTTTTCAATTGATGCATGGAATATGCTTGATTGGGCACCAATGGACACTCCTGCTGGTATAGTTACTCATAATAATTGTTTTATAGCAGGAGCATTAGATGCTACAGCAAAACTTGCTAAAATATTAAATAAAAAAGAAGATGTAAAAATGTACATAAATTTGAGAAAAAATATAATACAAGGAATTAATAAATATTGTTGGAATGAAAAAAGGAAAGCATATGTTGATTGTTTAAAAGCAGATGGCAAACAAAGTGAAGTAATTAGCCAGCAAACAAATACAATTGCTTATCTGTATGATTGTGTTCCAACTAAAAGAATAAAATATGTTTTGAAATTAATTTTACCTGATAAAAATATAAAAAATATTGTTAGAGCAGGAAGTCCTTTTTTTATGTTTTTTACTCTTGAAGCATTGGCAAAATCAAAAAATTATAAAAAAATGATTGAATTAATAAAAGAAAAATGGGGTTTTATGATTGAAAAAGGTGCTACAACTTTCTGGGAAACATTCCCTGGCTTTGAAAAAAATAGATGGACACGTTCATGGTGTCATGCCTGGTCAAGTGCACCAACATATTTTCTTTCAACGTATATTCTCGGCATAAAACCTCTAAGTGCTGGTTTTAAAAAATTTACAAAAAAACCTAATCTGGCAGGATTAAAATTTGTTAAAGGTAAAATTCCTACACCAAATGGATCTCTATGCAGTTTTAATGAATGATTTTTTCCCTGCCTAATTTTGGTCTAAGTTTATTTAAATGAAATATATATTAGGAATAGATGAAAATGGTTTGGGTTTTACAAACCAGTCAATGATTGGTCCTTTAATTGTTACAGCAACTGGATTTGAAATAGAAGGAGATATTTTTCCTTTAAATCCACCATTTGTATTTGAAAATAAAATCCTTGTATGTGATAGTAAGGACTTATTTAAAAGGGCATCAGTTAAAAGTTATATTACAGGTGAGATTACAAGTATATGTTTTTTATCAATTCTGAAAAAAAATGATACTATAAAAAATTTTGATAATGATATTTTTAATAAATTTAATATCAATAACCCACCATGTAAATTAAGAAAAAGTATGTGTTTCTTTAAATATCCTTTAAATTTACCTTTATGGTCAAATTCTTTTCCTCAAGAACTGATAAAATCTTTAGAAGTATACCTTGCAGAAAAAAATATAAAATTCATTTATTGTAAATTTGCTGTGCTTTGTCCTTATGTACTTTATAAAAAAAACAAATATACCATAGAAACAATTGCAATTGGTAGAATAATTAAGGATTGGTTAAATAAAATAAAAAATAAAAATAATAGAATATTAGTTGGAAATATTAGAAATTATACAAAGAAAAAAATAGAAAAATGTTGGAAAGAAAACAATTTACTATTTGATACAAATAATGTAGAATTTATTAAAAAGGGAGATAAAACAGAATTTCCAATTTCACTTTCATCAATTATTGGTAAGTATATTAGAGAAATATTTATAAAACGAATAAATGAATATTTTTATCAATATGATAACACAATACCTTTTTGTGCTGGCTATAGACAAAACCAAACATTTGATATTTTTATTGAAAAAGTAAAAACAATATGTAAACAAAATAACATATCTTTAAGTTGTTTAGTCAGAGATTATATTTATGATTCCATTAAAAGATAATATTTCATCAAAAACATATCCTATAATAAATTATTTATTAATTGTTTTAAATACAGTTGTTTTTATTTATGAATTAAGAATGGATAAATTACTTGATAAATTTATCATTAAATGGGGATTGGTTCCAGTAAAATTTTTCAGTGATTTTTCAAATAACTGGCAGACAATTTTCAGTTCAATGTTTATTCACGATGGCTGGTTACATTTTTTAGGTAATATGTTATTTTTATTTATATTTGGAGATAATGTAGAAGATAAATTGGGTCATATTAAATATTTTATATTTTACATATTCTGCGGATTTATTGCTTGTCTATTACAGTTGTTTTTTTCTATTGGCAGTAAAATTCCTATGATAGGTGCATCAGGTGCTATTGCCGGTGTTTTAGGAGCATATTTTATTTTTTTCCCTCATGCAAAAATTTTAACACTAATTCCATTTGGTTTTTTCTGGCGTATTATACCAATACCTGCATTTTTCTTTTTGGGGATATGGTTTTTAATACAATTTTTTTCTGGAACATTATCTTTTGCTGTAAATTTAGTATCGCACGATAGTGGTGGTATTGCTTTCTGGGCTCATTTGGGTGGTTTTATATGTGGATTTATGCTGGCAATATTTATTCGGCGCAGAAGTTGTTCTACTTCAAATTTTTTATAAGTTGGGGGATTTCTGTTTAAATTTATGGAAAAACGGATAGAAAAACAATTATTAAAAAAGGCAAATAGACCTCAGGAACAGGCACTTAAATTGCATAAATTTTATAGAGGAAAAATTGAAATAATACCTAAATGTAGAATAAAAGATTTTAATGATTTTGCAATATGGTATACACCCGGAGTTGCAGCTGTATCTAAGGCAATAGAAAAACAAAAAGAACTTGTTTTTGAATACACAAATAAATGGAATACAATAGCAATTATATCAGATGGAACAAGGGTTTTAGGTTTAGGTGATATAGGTCCAGAGGCTGCTTTACCTGTAATGGAGGGTAAAGCATTACTTTTTAAATATTTAGGTGGTGTGGATGCTGTCTGTATCTGTATAAATACAAAAGATACTGAAGAAATAATTAGAACAGTAAAAATTTTACAACCATCTTTTGGAGGAATAAATTTAGAGGATATTTCACAACCAAAGTGTTTTGAAATTTTAGAAAGATTAAAACAAGATTGTGAAATACCCATCTGGCATGATGACCAACAAGGAACAGCAACTGTTACATTGGCTGCATTGATAAATGCATTAAAAATAGTGAATAAAAAGATAAATAATATAAAAATTGCTATGATAGGTGCCGGTGCAGCAAATATATGTATAGCAAGAATATTGATTAAAGCAGGAGTAGAACCGGGAAAAATCATTATGGTAGATTCTAAAGGAACATTGCATAAACACAGAAATGATTTAAAACAAACACACAAACAAAAATGGGAATTATGTTTGAAAACAAATCAAGAAAATATTATTGGTAGTGCTCCTGATGCAATAAAAAATTCTGATGTGTTAATTTCATTGTCTGCTTCTGGACCGGGAATTATAAAAAAGGAATGGATAAAAACAATGAATAATAATGCAATTGTATTTGTATGCGCTAATCCTATTCCTGAAATCTGGCCCTGGGAAGCAAAAGAAGCAGGAGCAAAAATTGTTGCAACAGGTAGAAGTGATTTTCCAAATCAGGTAAATAACTCTTTAGGATTTCCAGGAATATTTAGGGGTGTTCTTGATGTTAGAGCAAAAACAATTACAGATGAAATGTGTATTGAAGCATCTATAGAACTTGCTAAATGTGCTGAGGAAAAAGGAATAGGACCAAATAATATTATACCGAATATGGATGATATAAATATTTTTCCAAGAATAGCATCTGTTGTTGGAAATATGGCAGTAAAACAGGGAATAGCGAGGAATAATTTATCCAAAAAACAAATATATTCAAAAGCACAAAATATTATCAAAAGATCAAGACAGAAAATAAAATTTTTAATGGATAAATGACTTATTTTGACGCATAGGAATTTGAATAAATTCCTATGGTCAAGAGGTATTTTTTTGATTTTCAAGACAAAAGATAAACAAAATAGTAGAAGAAATTATGGTTTTATAACGAATCACAAGAAACGAATAACAAATTTTTGGGGAGTTCAGGGAGTATCACCCTGACTATTTTGATAAAGATATATAGTTAATTTGGAAATTGAATTCTGGAAACATTTTTGGAAGTTGGGTTATATTATATATCATTACAGTAGTGGATAATCTGTCCCACCAACTTGACATAGGCCATCCAAAATGAATGGTTATTTTCTTGTTTTCCAATTCATACTTTATTGCCCATAAAATTGCTATAATATTATGAATTAAACTGTAACCAAATACCTGAAGCCTAAAATGATTCTCACCCAATTTTTCTGGAGTTCCTTCTCTTGGTAAATAAAAATTTATAAATATATCATTTTCACTCTGTTTTTCAAAATATTTCTCTGCACTTCTTACAAAATATATATTTATATTTTCTTGTTTAAGTTCAGAAATATATAATATAATATCCATTGGATTATCTGTTTTATGTATTTCAACAATTTCAGGTGCACGTCTTTTTGCTATAATAAGCCCAACTGTTATAAAAAATGCAGTGAAACTTAACCAGAGAATCATTCCATATATTTTATTAAAAGAAAGCCATAAAAAACAACTAAACAATATAATAAATAACAAAACAGTTCCTGTTCTTGAAGTATGATATTCAGGAATTTCTTTTGTTCCATAAAAATATCTGTATATTATAAGACATAACATATTTATACTGAAACTTGCTAACAGACCAATAGCATACATTTCTGCTAATATTTTCTGTGAACCACCAGTAAAAATTACAACAAGAGAAAAAATTATTCCATTTAGGAGATGTATCCTATATAATGATTGTTTTGAATTTGTCTTAATTAACCAAGTAAGAGAATATCTTTCACAAACTTTTTCCAAAAGTTCACTTGATGCAACAAATGCTGTATTTATTGCCATAGTCAATAAAATACTTGCCAATATACTAACTATTAATCCAAAAGGTATTCCATTTAATACAGTTGCATAATATGTTATAAGGTCTGTCTCATGTAATTTAAAATCAATTTTACTTGAAAGAACAAATGCACTTATTATTGGAGTAATTATACCAACTGTTAATGCTAAAAATACATATGCTTTTGCAATATCTCTCCAACTTTTTACATATCCTGCTGATTGTATTACTGATTCTACACCGGAATATGCCAGGATACAACTTGAAACTGAACCTATTAAAATAATATATAAAACAGGAAAACTATATCCTTTAAATTGTAATACTGAATTTTTTATACTTGTTAACATTGTTATCCAGTTAGATTGGTCTGCTTTATAGAAACTTGAAAAAATAAGATTAAGAAAAACAAGCATAGCGACTATAAATATAAAACAAGTAAATTTTGCATTATCTTTAATCCCAATTATATTTAAATAGGTTATAAACCATATTATTCCGAGGGCAAAAAATATTTTACCAGAAGATAAAATAGGAAACAGAGCAAGACCATTCTCTGCTGCACTTACAGAAGATATAGATGCTGTAAGGATGTAAGTAAGGTAAATAGAAGCAACTGCAATAAATGAAATTGTTGGTCCAAGTACAATATATGAAAAAGAATATACTCCTCCACCTTTTATTTTATTTCTTTCAAGAATTTCAGATATTTCAACCATTCTTGTAGATAGGAAACGAATAAATAAGGAAGTGAAAGCAATAAAAAATATTGCATTGTATCCAATAAATCTAAATGCTTCTGCAGGAGCATAAAATATGGATGTAAGTTCATCCATTAATGTTATTACTCCTAAAGAAAACCACGTGAGCCACCATTTACCTTGTCTATAATATACAATTGTATTTCTTCTTTTGTAAACATATAGAAGAAATATACCTAAAAAAACAGTTAAAATACCAGATAATATAATATCCATATTATCTCTTTTATATATTTTTTTAAATAATTTGTCAATATTCTTCTCTTTTTTTGATTTTCTGCAAATTTTTATGTATACTGATATATTAACTGAATAACACAAATTTCCCAAACGTGCATATGCACTTGACTCTCGTTACCGACGATATCCTTTTTGGTCTCAACGACGAACAAGGGATACTCATGTGCATATGCAGGTTCCCAAATTTGAGATTGCCAGGAACCTAATCTTAAATCCAAAGGTAAAAGCCAGTTTGGAAATTTCTGATTAAATAATTTTAATAATAAAATGATGTCAAAACATTGTGTTAGTTTAACAAAGAAAAAATTTAATATTACAGGCAATATTATACCAGAAAAAAAGATAATTATTCAATAAAAAATAACTATATAAAGACAGGAGAATTTTTAGAAGTTCAGAGCAGACAGGAATTTATTTTAACATAGAGAGAACTTAATTATATTTATAAAAATGGTCTATCAGATGAAAGGATACAAAAACTATGAAAAAAGAAATTTTACTTGATGGACAAGATTGGTTTTTTAAAGAAGAAGAAAAAAATGAATGGTTAAAAGCAATAGTTCCTGGTGATGTACATCTTGATTTATTGAGACAAAAAAAAATTCCAGAACCATTTTATGGACTTAATGAACAAATCTTACAATGGATACATAAAAATAACTGGGTTTATCAGAAAAAATTTATTGTAGATAATGATTTTTTAAATTCAGAAAAAATAGAATTAGTATTTGAAGGAGTAGATACTTTTTCTGATATTTTTTTAAACAATAAAAAAATAGGTAAAACTGAAAGTATGTTTTTTGAATACAGATTTGATGTAAAAAATATACTAAAAGAGAAAGAAAATATACTTGAATTACATTTTAAATCTCCTACAAAAATAGCCAAATCACTTGAAAAAAAATATGGTGAATTATTTTCTCCTTTTGATACATCCTGTGTTTATACAAGAAAGGCACAGTATTCATTTGGATGGGACTGGGCACCAAGATTTCCAGCAATAGGAATATATAAATCAGTAAAAATAGTAAGTTTTGATATAGTTAATATTCTTTCTGTTTTTGCAGATATAAAAAGTTTAACAAAAAAAGATGCTGTTGTTAATGTTGAATATGAAATAGAATCATTAAAACAGATAGAATCCATTTTTATAATAAAACTTTTATTAAATAATAAAGTGATTTTAAAACAAACAAAACCAATAAAATTAAAACAAGGATATAATTCTGGTTATATACCCGTGGAAATAAAAAAACCTGAACTCTGGTATCCTGCTGGTTATGGAAAACAACCGATATATGAAATAATTCTCACAGTTGGCTCCATTAGAAAACAAATTTTTGATATTAAAAAAGAGAAATTTGGACTTAGAACAATAAAAATTATTCAGGAAAAAGATAATGAAGGAAAAACATTCATATTTGAAATAAATGGTATAAAAATTTTTTGTAAAGGATGTGACTGGATACCATCTGATTGTTTTATATCAAATATAACAGAAGAAAAATATAAAAAACTACTGAAATTTGCAAAAGATGGAAATATGAATATGTTAAGGATATGGGGTGGAGGAATATATGAATCAGATATTTTTTATGATTTATGTGATAAGTATGGCTTAATGATATGGCATGATTTTATGTTTGCATGTGGAAGTTATCCTGAAGAAAAATGGTTTCTTGATTTGATTAAGAAAGAATTTGAATATCAAATCAGAAGATTAAGAAATCATCCTTCAATTGTATTATGGTGTGGAAACAATGAGAATGAATTTTTAAGATGGGAAAAATGGGCAGAAAAATATCGTAAAAACAATAAAGTCAGTGGAGATATTATTTTTTATAAAATTTTGCCTCATTTATTAAAAAAACTTGACCAAACCAGACCTTACTGGCCATCTTCTCCTTGGGGAGAAGAAAAAGAATATAATTCACAACAAACAGGTGACAGACATTCTTGGGATGTATGGAATAATGTTGATTACACAAAATATTCTGACGATAAAGGCAGGTTCATAAGTGAATTTGGATTTCAATCAATGCCTGATATCAAAACAATAGAATCATTTACAAAACCAGAACACAGAAACCCTGTAAGTGAAATTATGGAAAATCATAACAAACAACCAGATGGAACAACAAGACTTTTCAAACATATATGTTTTAGATATCCTGTTCCTGAAAATTTTAAAGAATTTGTTTTTCGTACACAAATTTTACAGGCAGAAGCATTGAAATACGGTATAGAACATTGGAGACGCAGAAAATTTAAAACAGCAGGAACTTTAATATGGCAATTAAATGATTGCTGGCCGGTTTCAAGTTGGTCACTGGTTGATTATTATCTTAGAAAAAAATTATCATATTATTATGTAAAAAAAGTATTTGAACCTGTTCTTGTATCAATAGAAACAAAAGAAAATGAAATTTCAATCTGGCTTGTAAATGATTTACTACAAAAAGTATATGGAGAACTAACTATTCAAATGAAAAGTTTACTTGATGAAAAAGTATATTTTGAGAAAAAAATGAATGTAGAAATAAAAGAAAACCATTCACAAAAAATTATAAATATAACATACAAAGAGTTAGGAATAAACCATATCACAGAGAAATTAGGACCTGCATTAACATTTGTTTATTCAGATGATGAAGTAAATGGAAAATATATAAATGTTATATTTAAAACTGCATCTAATACATATTCAAATGTATGTTTAATAAAACCACTAAAATATTTGAATTTATCAAAGAAAGAAATGAGAAATATTATTCATAAATTTTCAAATTTAATTATAAGAAATTAAAATTAGATAAGTAAAAAAGTTTAAAAGGGAAAATTAGTAAGGTAAAAAAAGAATATTAAAAGTTTTGAGTGATAAATTCTTTTGCTAAATCCTCATATGATTTTGTTCCTTTTGAATACTTATCATAAAAAGCAACCGGTTTACCAAAACTCGGTGCTTCTGCTAAACGGATATTTCTAGGTATTATTGTTTTGTATACTTTTTCTTGAAAAAATTTAATTATTTCTTGTTTTACCTGTTCACTTAAATTTGTCCTAGAATCATACATTGTCAATAATACACCTTCTAATTCAAGTTTTGGATTTAATTGTTTCCTCACTAAATTAATTGTTTTTAATAATTGTGCTAAACCTTCTAATGCAAGATATTCACATTGAACTGGAATTAATACAGAATCAGATGCATTTAATGCATTTACTGTAAGTAATCCGAGTGATGGTGGACAATCAATAAATATATAATCATAAATATTTGTTATTTCACATAAAGCATTTTTCAATTTTGATTCTCTGGATAAAACATTTACGAGTTCTACTTCTGCACCGATTAAATCTAAATTTGATGGAATTAAATCAAGCCATTCAACAATAGTTTTCTGTATTACCTGTTTTACTGAATATTCATCTATTAATACATTGTATATACTTTTTGTAATTTTATTTTTATCAAAACCAAATCCACTCGTAGAGTTTGCCTGAGGATCTATATCCACAATAAGTACTGATTTACAATAATTTGATATCTGTGTTGATAAATTTATTGCTGTAGTTGTTTTACCAACTCCACCCTTTTGATTTGTAATTGATATTATTTTAGCCATAGCAAAAGATTAAACATTATTTAACTTTGTCTCTTAAATATTTAATTAAAGTGAATTTTAAAACAGTTTCATTCTTTGATAACATTGTCCACATATATTTCTTGATTTGTTATCAGTATCAACTAATGAATTAGAAAAAAACATAACACAATTTGTATTTTTACAGTGGTCTAATCCAAAAATATGTCCGAGTTCATGAATTATTGTTTTAATTGTTCTTTCATACAATAATTTTTTCTCTCCAGTTTTAAATCTGTTTATTGATACAATTGCTGTATTAATATATGCTTCACCAAAAATAAAATTTAAAGAATAATCATATAAATCTTTATCTGTTATACCAATCAAAATTTCAAATTCATTTTTGACATATTTTTTAAGTTCATACAAGAGCATTGAAGCATTATACTGCTGACGTTGACTATTATATGCAAATTCAATTTCATCTAATGTATGAATTATTTTTATTTCAATTATGTTGAAATCTGTAGAAAACGTTTGTTTTATAGGATATATCAATTTGTTTAAATCAAGTTCATCAAAATTGTTTAATTTAGACAGATAAATAATCATACGAGAATATATTGTCAGGTCCTAAAATACAATTTTTATCAATTGTTTTTTTTATTCTAACCATTTCCTGAATACCTGTTTCTTTAAACATTATTTTTAATAAATTATGTTTTTTCTTACCTATCCCATGTTCTCCGGAAACAGTTCCACCAAATTCAACAACTTTTTCAGCAAATTCTATAAGTAATTTTTCTGATAAAATAAATTCCTGTTCTGTTTGTGGAAAAAGATTTACATGTAAATGATTTTCGCCAATATGACCAAATATTACATAATTTAATTTTGATTTTTGAATTTTCTCCTTATAAAATTCATACATAAGATAGAATTTATCTTCTGGAACAGCCATATCAGGAGCAATTTTTGTATGACCTTTTCTTCTTAACATTTCATTTATTAACTGGGGTAATTTATGTCTGAAACAGTAAATTTTTTCTATATCTTTTTGGTTATTTCCTAACCAATTATCAACTGAACTGCATTTTGTTAATAATTCATCCCATACTGTTAAATCATTTTCTGAATTTATTTTAACACCAAATATAATACATTGTTTTGCTACAGGGCTGATTTCAGGATATTCTTTTCTTAAAAAATCTAAAGAATTATTATCAAAATATTCAAGACATAAAACATTTTTCAATAAATCAGAATTTTTTTTAATCTCTTTTACAAAATGAAAAGCATGGTTTTGAGTTTCAAAAAACGAAGCACAGAAAAATATATTTTCAAATAATTCAATTAATTTTACCTCTGTTTCAACTATTACACCCAAAGTTCCCTCAGAACCAATAAACAGATCAATTAAATCCATATTATTCTTGGAATAATATCCAGCAGAATGTTTTTTTACATTTGGTATTTCATATTGTGGTCTTTTAAATTTTATGTCTGTATCAGGCAATTCAAGATAATCATTATTTGCTAATATCTGACCCCTTTTTATATTAATTATTCTTCCATCACTTAAAACAACCTTTATTCTGTTAATATAATCTCTTGTTGCACCAAACATAAAACTGTATTCACCACTGGCATTTGTAGCAATATTTCCACCTATTGTTGCAAGACGTTCTGTAGGAAAAGGTGGATAGAAAAGATTATATTTTGATAGTTGATTTAAGAAATCTTTTATGATTACACCTGACTGTAATACAGCATATTTTTTTTCTTTGTTTATTTCAATAATTTTATTTAATCTCTCCAGTGATATTACATTTCCTTTAAAAGCAACTCTACCTCCAACAGTTCCTGTTCCTGCCCCAGAAACTGTGAGAAAATTTTTTTTAAGATTGCTCTCTTTTACTATTTCCTGAATTTCTTTTTCATTTTCAGGTATAAAAACATTTTCTACATTATTACTTTTTAAACCAGAAGTATCTTCAAGATAATTTTCTATATCAATTTTTTCTTTTTTTACTATCATTAAATTATATGTAGACAAATATTTCTATACTACAAGGTTGGTTTGAACTGACACAATGTAAAAATTAAATGGATAATTTCTGTAATTATATTGCAAGTTCCTTAATTAATCTATATGTTTTTATATCAATTGTTTTTTCTTTTTTTATAACATCTCCCAAAAATACATCTGTTACTTTATTTTTTTGTAATACTATAACTCTATTTTTTTTGTTCTGGTTAATCAGTTCAATTGCATAAACACCAAATTCACATGCAAGTATTCTTGACCTTGTAGAAGGACTTCCTCCCCTTTGAATATATCCAAGACTGCTAACCTTAACTTCCAAACCAGTGTTTTTTTGAATACTGTTTGCTAATGTATACGGGTTACCACAACCTTCTGCAAAAATAATGAATATAGTTTTTTTGCCTATTTTTTCCATTTTCTTTATTTCTTTATACAAGTTATTCAAATTATATTTTACTTCTGGAATTAAAACAAACTCTGCACCAGAAGCAATACCTACTGTCAGAGCAAGAAATCCATGTTCTCTGCCCATAACCTCAATAATAAATATCCTTTCAAAACTCATTGCTGTATCACGAATTTTATCAATAGCCTCAACAGCAGTATCAATTGCAGTATCAAATCCAATTGTCTCTTCTGTTAAAGGAATATCATTGTCTATGCTTGCTGGTATACCAATAACTTTTATTCCTTTACCGGACAATCTATGTGCTGCTTTTAATGAACCATCACCACCTATAACAACCAGATAATCAATATTGTTTTTCTTTAATATTTGTGCTGCAATAGATATATAATTTTCTTCCTGTATTTTTTTACAACGACTGCTTTTTAAAATTGTTCCACCAAGATGTATAATTCCACCTACAGAACGTGAACTTAATTTTTGTATTTCATTATTTAATAAACCTTCATAACCATGGTAAATACAAAACATCTCATATCCACTGGAAATACCTTTTCTAACAATAGCTCTTATGCATGCATTCATACCAGAAGCATCACCACCAGGAGTAATTATAGCAACTTTTTTAGTTTTCATATTATACTGTCTTTGAATTAAAAACTTTTTTATCCAAAGTTTTCTGCTACTGCAATTGATTTTCCCGGCTCAATTCTATAACCTAATTTTGTTAGAACAATTTCTAAACCAATAAAAGCAACAAATAAATCAAACTGGTCTATATATCCCATATGTGCTATTCTTATAATTTTCCCTTCTAATTTTTCCTGTCCTCCAGCAATTGAAATACCATATTCTTCCCTTAAAATTTTTACTATTTTTTTACCATCTATTCCTTCAGGAACATTAACACTTGTTAAAACATTACATGCACATTTTTCATCAGCAAATAATTTTAAATTTAGTGCTTTTATTGCTTCTCTTGTTATTTTTGCTAAGTTTTCTGTTTTAATGAATATTTTTTCAAGTGTTTGATTTTTTATAATATCAAGTGATTTTGAAAGAGAAACAACCAAACTAACAGCAGGAGTAAAAGGTGTCTGTTTTTTTGGAATATAATCTCTCATTTTTTTATAATCAAAATAAAATTTTGGTAATTTTGAGTTTTCAACCAGTTTCCATGCTTTTTCATTTATACTTACAAATGCAAGGCCGGGGGCACACATTAATCCTTTTTGTGAACCAGAAACAACAACATCAATATTCCATTCATCTGTTTTCAGGTCCTGACCTGCAAGACCACTTATAGCATCAACAACAAGTATTTTATCTGTTTTTGAAACAATTTCTCCTATTTTCTTTAAATCATTTACAACACCTGTTGATGTCTCTGTATGAGTTGTAAAAACAACTTTAACATCCGGATTATTTTTTAATTCAATTTCTATTTTTTCTGGTTCTACAGATTTACCCCATTGAGCATCTATTTTTATAACATTTACATTATATGCTTTACATATTTTTTCCCATCTATTTCCAAAAACACCACATGATGCAACTATTACTTTATCTTGTGGATTTAACAGATTTACAACTGCTGATTCCATTGCTCCTGTTCCTGAACAACTCATTAATAATACAGTATTTTTTGTTTGAAACACATACTTCATATCATCAAGAACTTTTGAAAATATTTCTCCATATTCACTTGTTCTGTGATGTAATATTGGTAAAGATTCTTTTTGTGCTACTTCAGGAGGGATTGGTGTTGG
>Ga0272448_1001961_pt1 | contig 26753 bp, 28 predicted proteins | sample YNPCB0191_FD_202220 | JGI IMG/M metagenome (GOLD analysis project Ga0272448, IMG submission 202220) | Hot spring sediment microbial communities from Yellowstone National Park, WY, United States - YNP-CB-019-1 | ecosystem: Environmental > Aquatic > Thermal springs > Hot (42-90C) > Sediment... | reverse complement strand
TGTCGCCACAGGAGAGCATCTTCTGGACGTTGCCCTCCCAGTGCGATGGGATGGCCCGGTGGTGTTGCGCTTCCCAAGCCCGGACGAAGGCTTCCCAGTGTTCGGCAAAGATGCGCTGCCAGAGATTAAGTTCAGTAAACGGTCGGTCGGTGATCATGGAGACCGTAGAAAACAGCCTTCCGGTGGCTGGAGGCAACTATAAATTCCAAGCAGGCAAAACGTGCGACTTCAGAAGAGAAAAAAGTCGGCATTTTAGAGAGATTTTGCTTGACCAGCCCCCGCTACAGCCCCGCTATAAGTTCCGATACATTCTTTGGCTACCGTCTTTGTAAGCGCGAGAACAAAACCGCGTCAAGCCCCCTTTCTCAAGGGGGTTCAATGCTACCTTCTCCTCCTGAGAGTACGGTGTATGGAGTTGACCCCATTTCGCTTATGCTTTCAGAGGACTCGAACTCTCGCCATTTCAGCTTTCGAGATATACGCCCGACTTAATCAAGGCATCTCGCAACGCCGGATAAGGCAAATCTCGCGTGCCGCAGTTTTTCAACGCGCACAACGCAGCGGCGGTTCCGGCTGCCTGGCCCTGACCCATGCAGCAGACAGTGTTGCGGGTGGACATGTGTGCGTCATGGTGCGATGTAATTAACATTCCAGCGGCAAGCAGATTTTCAATTCGAGCCACCCGCAGTGCTCTGTACGGAATTCCATACGTGCCGCCATTTTTGATTTGTAATTTGGGCGCGCTATCATGGAATCCGTAGGCCATAATGTCGTCGTCAAAATGGCGTCCGTCCAGCACGTCGGAACGAGTGATGTCGTAATCGCAGGCAATGACGCGTGCGCGTCGAATGTTCAGCGATGGGCTTGTGCGCGCGATGAATGCCTTCTCGCAGCCGGGCAGATATTTTCTAAAAAGCTCGATGGCCTTGGCCTGGCGCCGCCTCAGTTCAAGTTCTGCTTTGGACACGGCGTCCCGGTCTGTCGGGCTGACAGGCAGTTTAAACCCAATCTTGATGAACATGAAGTAGTCGTCGTGCACCGTGGTGGTGACCATGGCCAACATGATTTTTTGTGCTTCTGTTCGGAACTCGGCCGGCAAGCCTTTTGAGTTGGTCTGGATTCGCACGATCTGGCCGGATTTGCCGCTGCGCCAGCCTCTGGCCAATTGAGTTATTGCACCTTGAGATTGCAGGAATTCGTAAAACCGCTCGATGTTTACGCCGGCGACGCCCATGCTGTTGACCACCGGGTAATCGTTCGGTTCTGTGTATCTTGCGCCAGCAAAAGCGGCGAGGTCGCCGTAAGCTGTACAGTCCACGAACGATTTTGCCATGATCGCTTCTCGTCCGGCTCTGCTTTCGGTAATGACGCCCTTGACACGGGGGCCTTCCATGATGGCGGCAGCTAATAACGTGTTCATCGCCGTGAAGACTCCCGACTCTGCCAAGATCTCGAAGGCGACCAACTTGTAAAGTTCCGTGTCAATTGCAGTGCAAACCGAATCGTAATCGTAGCCGGCAAGCATTTCCGCGTGTCCTGAAGTACCACCGATTTTGACCAACCGATCAACGATCTCTTGGGGAATTCCACGGACTACTTGTTTCTTCGGCACGCCTGGAAACGCTTTCCACAAGTTAAAAAAGCTGTGTAATGCAGTGCCACCTTCCACGACCGTGCCGCCCGGATAGCCCTTGCGCTCGATCAGTATGGTTTTTGCGCCCTGCCGCGCCGCCGCTATGGCTGCAACCACGCCTGCTGTGCCTCCGCCGGCAATGACAACATCGAATTTGCGTATCGGCAGCCTTTTGGCAGGTTCTTCGTACCAACCCTCTGGCGATTCCCTTGGTTCTTCAGGTTGCCCCATAGTTGAGGTTGCAGGAAGACCAAGCCCTAACAGGGCAAGCCGTTTCGAAAACTCGCGACGATTCATTTGTGTTTCCAGTCGGGATTACATTCAATTCAGAGGCGAATATTGCACTCAAATCCTTTTCCATTCAACAGAAGTTATATGCGGCGAATACCATGCCCGTGCTGTAATCCGGCCTTGTGAGTGCCGGCCAAGCACGCGTACGGTTTTGACCTCGCCTGGTAAAAGGTCAAAATAGTTGTCCTCAAAAAACCAACCAAAAGGATCGCCGTCCGCGTCGCCGTCCAGAGTGATTGCGCGCGCAAACTTGTCGGTGGTGATCACCAGCGCGCCATTTTCAACTTTTACATTCAGCTTGGCTTCGGGGAAAGTCAGTCGCCGCTCGATGTCAGCGAAGGCATTGGCTCGGGCGATCACGCGGCCCGACGGGTCGGTGAGTGTGGCAAACAGGATATGTTCCCGTCGAAACGCGCGAATGCCCGCCTGGTCAAGCCGCACCACCACCACCGATTTGCACGGCTCAACCGTCACATCGCGCACAATTTCCTTCCGAAATTCGCAGCGTTCCAAGTGGTAAAGCTGAATGCGTGCCGTGCCTTTGACCGTCTCGCGAGTGTCGTTAACGGCCCAGAGATAGATGTAGGTGTCAATGTCAAACGAGAGGAGCACTGGGGCGTAGGCGCGACGCAGCGTGTAATAAGCATGATACGGTTCGAGAAAGTAATCTACCTTGCCGCTATAGATCTGCGGCCAGGAGTCATTGTACTTCCAAACGATGTACCCCCCGCAGCAACGGCGCTCCGTTGGCTCGTCCGCAGGCCGGCCACGGCGCTGTCGCTCCACGGTGTCCTGGTAGTAGAGCGCCTCGGCCATGCCCAGCCGGTACACCAAACCGGCAACATCCGTTGCGTCGTAGAACTGCTCCACCGGGCCGGTCTTTTTCCAGCTTTCGCCGGTGGTGTACGGCAACCACGTCTTCGGATACGGGTACTTGTTACCGTGCAACAGTAGCGTCGAGTATCCTTCCGGCCAAATGTCTTCGGGGGCCATGAACCGTTTCAGGCTGTGGAGTGGCGGCGCGGCGATGCGCGTGTCTTCGCTGGCAAAGTTCAGATAGTCGTACCCCGGCACAAACCACATGTTGGTGTAACCGTGGGTGTTGCCTTCCCTCGGATCGTTGGGATTCATGCCATAGTAAGGGGTGCTCGGCTGATAGTGGCGGTCAGGGTCAAGTTCCTTGCAAATTGCCCCCACTTCTTCAGCAGCGGGCAGTCCTTTCCAAGGCCCGTGGTCGGTGAAATCCTTGTTGTAATCTTCGTGTGCCCACATGGCGGCTTCATTGCCACCACACCAACACAAGATGGATGGATGATGTTTGAGGCGTTTCAAAAAGGCGGTCGCCGCCTGCCGACACACCTCTCGGCTCTTGGGGTCTGGTTTCAACGGCAGCCGCGGAAAATCTTGCCAGAGAAGAAAACCCCGCGCATCGGCCATCTCATAGAATTCGTCCGGAGGCGCTGCCACAACACCCCAGATCCGAAATGCGTTGAAATTCGCGTTCTCGGCAAGAGCAAAAAGCTTCTCCACACGTTCCTGATCCCAAACCTGGCTCAAGAGATTCGGCGTCACCCATGCGCCCCCCCTCGCAACATCACGGGCACATCATTGACCACAAAATGCAACAGCTCCGGCATGGTAATGCGCCGGAAACCGATGGTGCGCCACTCGGTCTGATGCAGACGGTCTCCAACGAGCAAAGCGACCTCGGCGCGATACAACGGCTGTTCCCCGTAGCCACGTGGCCACCAGAGTTGCGGACGTTCGATTTCCAAAACGCAGCGGGCACCAAAGCCGCTCTCATGCATGGTGGCTGGAGTCATGGACTCGCTCACAAGTTGCCCGGAAGGGTCAAGTAACCGCGTGCGCACCGCGACGGAGGCATGTCGGCTTTTGCCGACAACATCTATACCGACCATGGCCAAGCCCAGCGATTTGTCCAAAGAAACACTGGCAACGATTTCGTCCATCGCTATGCCATCGGTAACCTCCAAAAAAACACGATCAAACACGCCAAGGGCTATCAAATCTGGATTCGGACCGAGGTAACTACCAAGATTTTTCCGTCGCCCGTCTGCCTTTGTTCCGTCCTTGCCCTGTGAATACGTGGCGTGAAAATGCAACACCAGCGTATTTTGGCGTTGCAAACGACCTTCCAGATCCATGAGAAGCGGAACATCCGTATTGGGATGGGTGGCGATGCAAGCCCCATTCAGATAGATATCTACTTTGCCTTTCAGCCCCTTGAATCGCAGCTTGCTTGCACGCTCTGGTTGCTCAACTGAAAACCGCGTCGCATAGACCCAGTCTTTCTCGCCCACCCAAAAACACTTTTCTGTGCCGTGGGGAAGCCAGGGCGGTTCAATTTTACCATGGCTAAGCAAAATATCATGCACCATGGCCGGCATGGCAGGAACAGTGAGCCAGCCGTCTGTAGCGTGAGTCTGCCAGGCTTCGGCGAGGAACTTTTCGTCCAGAGTTTGCCGTGGCGATATGGCCTTCAAGCTCCAGCCTTTTGCCAACTCGATCTTTTGCATGCTTTCACGCGACCGTGCAGCTTCATGCCGTTCAGAGCCAGAAGACGCAAATGCCATCGGCGTGGCAATGGCACCGCTACACAACGCAGCCAGTTTGACAAATTCACGCCTGGGCATTGCAGACAGATGCCCCGGCACCACGTTAAGATGATTTGATTTCATTTGCGAACCAGCATCGTCCAATCCTGTTCGGATTCACTTGGCGGTTGGCCCAAGGAAACTTTTTTAACACCTTTAACACTTTTGACTGTTCCTTCCTGCAACGGCCAGTCGCCACGTGGATTCAAGAAGGATAGGAATTTTGATTCTGGCCGCCTCACGGTGCGGCGCTGGTTTGCGGCCTGCTCACCGCCCGGCGGGCGTAGCCCGTCCGGGCGGTGAGCAGAACGCCTGGGGCCACCGAGGTAAAATCCACGCCCGGCATGTGCCGCCGTCTCCATCGTGGTCGTGCTTGTGTTCATGGTGGCTTCGACGGCATTGTAGGCAGCCGCCGCCGCTGAGCAAGCGCAAATTCTCCCGTCGCGTATCGGCCATCGCGAATCGGCTTCAACGCTCAACCTTCAACATCACGGTTCTTCCGGCGCGGGCGCGTAGTCGGGGTCGGCTTCGTAGCGCAACTCCAGCGGGGCCTGCACCGGCGTTGGCGGGGCGCGGGCCGGCGCGCGCGGCTCTTCCCAGAGGCCGCAGTGTTCGAGAATCTTGCGGATCACGTCCCGCTGGCGGCGCTCGATGAAGGCGATGACGCGCATCTCGCCGCCGCACTTCGCGCAACGCAGCGGGTCCACTTCATAGAGGCGCTTGATCAGCGCGGCCCAGCGGCGGCGGGCGGCGGCGCGCGAAAGCTCTTCCTCGATCGCGGCGGCGGAGGCGACGGAATCTTGGGCAACGGCGCGGACAAGAGTGTCCGTGTTACGCCGTGCGACGCGCCACTCTGCGGCAGCGGAAACCGTCGCGGATCGTCGTGCTCGGTGCGGTAGATGACGTGGTCGTTGTCGCTGAGCCGGATGACGCGCTCGATGCTGAAGGGGCAGCGCACGATGTAGCGCAGCAGCCCCTCCAGCCCCGCGCGGTCGCCCGCCTCGATGCGCACGCTCTTGTCCACACTGAAGCCGGAGTGTTTCCAGGAGCGAATGTTCTCCACCACGTCCGGGCCGATCTTGCCGCGCGCCAGCAGCAGGCCGAGAACCTTCTGTGCGAAGAGTTCGCGGAACGGCTCGACGGCGACGGCGGGCAGCGGGTGAACCGTGCCGTCTGGCGCAAACGCCCCATCGCTGACCAGCGCGTGGATGTGCGGGTGCCAGTGGATCAACTCGCCGAAGGTCTGGATGCCGGCGAGCGCGCCGGGCAGCAGGTCATTGCGACCGAGCGTGGCGCGATAAACTTCGAGGACGGTTTCCCACGCGAGCCGCGCCAGCCTCACCTTCGCACGAATTGATGGGTTTCAGATTTTTTCGGGTGGAAGTCGTTGAGGCGTAAGACCGGTAGGGGCGGTTTTGGCTGTGGGCCGACCTACCCCCTTGTCAGCCACGCCGCACGCCCGCTACGATTCCACCATCATGTTTCTGAAACGTCGCGTTCGTCATAAGGATGGCAAGGAGCACGTCTCTTACTCCGTCTGCGAAAGTCTGCGCGTCAGCCGTGAGCGCGTCGTCCAACGCCAAGTCCTCCATCTCGGCGAGTTGTCCACTTCGCAGCTCGATTCCTGGCAGCGCACCGTCGTGGTGATTCACGAAGACGGGCAACGCCACCAACTGCGCCTGTTCACCGATCGCGATGCGCCTGCGCCCAACGACCCGGCTGTCGTCGAGGTGCGGCTGTCGTCGTTGACGGTGCAAACGCCGTGCCGCTTCGGCGATTGTTGGGCCGGTTGCCAGCTCTGGGAACAACTCGGGTTGCGCGAGTTCTGGCAGCGCGCGTTGGCCGACGAAACCGGGGCGGTGCCGTGGGAGAAAGTGCTCGAATTGCTCGCGGTCAACCGGCTGCTGGCGCCGCGCAGCGAATGGTTCGTGCACGAGAAATGGTTTGGGCAAACCGCGATGGATGTGTTGCTCGACACCGATGCGCGCGTCGCCGACAAAGACCGGCTCTACCGGTGTCTCGACCGGCTGGTGGCGCAGAAGCCGGCGTTGGAACAACATCTGGCGCAGCAATGGAAAGACCTCTTCGGCGCGACCTTCGACGTGTTGCTCTACGATCTGACGAGCATTTACCCGCCTGAGGCGGGCAAGCTTCGAGGGTGATGTGCCGGCGGTGCCGCTGGCGCAACCCGGCTACTCGCGCGATCACCGGCCCGATTGCAAACAACTCGTGCTGGCGTTGGGGGTGACACCGGAAGGTTTCCCGTTGACCTACGAAGTGTTCCCCGGCAACCGGCTGGATCGCACGACACTGCTGGAGATGCTCGACGCGATTGAGAAGAAGCATGGCAAGGCGCGACGCGTGTGGGTGTTTGATCGGGGCATCGTCAGCGACGAGAATCTGGCGTTGCTGCGCGAGCGCGGCGCGCACTACTTGGTCGGCACACCCCGGCACCAACTGCGCGACTACGAAGCCCAACTGCTCACCGGCACGTGGCAACAGGTCGCGCCCCAAGTGCAGGTGCAACTGCTCCCACAGGACGACGAAGTGCTGGTGTTGTGTCGCAGCAGCGGGCGTGTCGCGAAAGAGCGCGCCATGCGGCAACGGTGGTTGCGTCGGCGCGTGCGCGAAGGGCAGTTGAAGCAGACGGAGTTGATTCAACGCGCGGTGGGTCGGTTGCAGGAACGCCATCCGCAAGCGTGGCGGTGGTTGCGCTGGGAATTGAGCGAGACGGCGGAGGGGCTGCGCTTCGACTGGGACTGGGGTCGGGAGAAGTTTGCCCGGCACCAGCGCACCGAAGGCGCGTACTTGTTGCGGGCGCACTGGCCGGACGCGGATCCGGCGCGGTTGTGGGCCAGCTACGTGCAATTGACGGAAGCAGAGGCGGCATTTCGGACATTAAAGAGCGAAGTGAAAGTGCGTCCCATCTGGCACTGGCTGGGCGGGCGAGTGGAAGCGCACGTGCTGGTGGCGTTCCTAGGCTATTGCCTGTGGGTGTGCCTGAAGAAGAAGGCGGAAGCCGTCGCGCCGAGTTTGACGCCGTGGCAGGTACTGGATCAACTGGGGCGGATCGCGTTGGTGGAAGTATGGTTTGAGTTACGAGATGGGCGACGGTTGTGTTTGCCGCGGATCGCGCAGCCCGAACCGGCACAACGGCTGTTGTTGACGCAACTGAACTGGCAATTACCCGAACAACCTCCGCCGCGCGTCTATGCGGCCAGTGCGATGGACGCGCCGCACACGATTCGCCCTGACGGGGTCTGAAAATGTGTGGCCGACCGGTGGCACTTGATTTGCGCAAGTGCGTGCAAATCCGCCCTCGCCCCACGAACCGTGCGAAGGTCAGGCCAGGTCGCCCAGCAGCACGCGGTCGAACCGGAAGAAGACACGCAGCCGCTTCGGCACGGTGAACACGAACTGGCGGTGGGCCACCGGCGCAAAGACCTCCTTCGCGAGCCGCTCGGAGAGGATCAGCGACCGCTTCGGGTGGCAGGAGGCACAGACGCAGCGTTGTTTGCAGGAGAAGGCGACGAAGAACTCATGCTTGCAGGCGCGGCACTTGACGCGGGCGAAGCCTTCGTGCAGGTCGCCGCAGCGCAGAAACTTCGCAGTCGTGCCGGCGACGATGGCCCGCCAGTGGCCGTAGCTGGCGGCGAACCGTTCCGCATAGACGCGCTCGAACTCCGCGAAGTGGCGCTCCAGCAGTTGGAACATCGGCGAGTCGCGCGGCCGTCGCGGACGGTAGAACGGCGCGGGCCGGCAGCGGTCGCGACCGGCCAACCGCGGCGTGCGAGTCACGGGGCGCGCAGCCCCGAAAGCTTTCGGGGGTGGCGTTGTAGGCGTGACCACCATGACCAGAACCTCCGACAGGCCCGGATGGTGACAGACCGCGGCGATCTTTCAACCGCCAACACGCCAACGCCGCCGCCGACTCACGCCGGCACACGCGCGGCATGCCCCCGCTACGCTTTCCGCTTCGTCGGTTTCTCGACCATGGCCTTCACGCGGAGGCGGAGGGCGTTGAGCTTGATGAAGCCGGTGGCGTCGTCCTGGTTGTAGATGCTCTCGCCGCTCTCCATCGTGGCGATGTCGGGGCGGTAGAGCGAGAGCGGACTCTTGCGGCCGGCGGTGATGAACGTGCTCACCGATCAGGTTCACACGGCCGGGAGCCGAGATCAGCGCGGCATGGCCGCCCGGCCCGAAGGTTTGTTCGAGCAGGGCGCGAGGGTCTGGAAGAGCCGGCATCAAGGGGCCATCCTAAGGAAGATTCCAGAGGATGCGCGTCACCGAATAGGGCGGCACGGGGATGTCCAGGGACGGCTGGACGGTTTCGATGCGCGCGGCGCGCGGCGTGGTGTCGGCGAGATCGGCCATGGTCATGCGCTCGACACGGGAAGGTGTTCCCAGGTTGAGGTCTTTGGCGATCTGCCAGACGCGGGAGTCGGGCGAGACATTCTGAAGGATCATGGCGGCGCGCCGGCGGCCGCGGAACAGGGCGGCTTCCACAGCGCCATAACTCTCCCGGCGCACACCTCCGCCGGAGATGCGGACGCCGCCGGATTCCTGGAAGCGCTGGAAGGTGACGCCGCCGTTAGCCGCTTCATTCAGCCAGCGCAGAGCGACGGCGGCGGGGACGGGCTGGTAGCCGCCGCTGCCGGGCAGGAAGGCGCGGAACGGAGCGTTGGGCAGGAAGAAGATGGCGTAGAACTGGGAGACGGTCACCTGGGGATTGCGCAAGATGGCCAGGCCCATCCGAGTCACCAATTGGAGCATCATGGCGGGGGTAGTGGGGTTGCCCTCGTTGGAAACGGCGGCAGGCATGGCGCCGCGGGGACTCCACTCGGTGACCCAGATCTCCTTGCCGGGCAGGCGGCGGGCGATCTCGCCCAAGACCTGGTCGGTGCCTTCGTCCGCGCGGGCCATCAGCACGCGGAGATTGCGCAGGGCGATGCGGGGCGTGATCTCCTCCTCCGCGGCGGCGCGCTGGCCGAGCGCTTCGTTCAAGCGCGGATACAGGTGCACGGTCACGGCGTCGAACCAGGGTTCGGGCCGGAGAGATTCGTCCCAAAGCCGCAGACGCTGCATGACGGGGCCGCGCATAGAGGGTTCGCCGAAGGATGCCGCCGCGGCGGCCTGCACCGCGAACTTGGCGCCCTTGGGAAGGTAGGGCCGGAAGGCATCGGCGTAGCGCCGCATCGTGCGCATCGAGGAGGCTCCGTCCGGCCAGCGTCTCATCACCTCCGGATCGAAACCCATGGCGATCCAGAACTCATTTCCGAGCTCGATGTGCGACGGCACGATCCCCTGGTCCGCGAGGTGCTTGAACCAGGCCACCTGATCTTGCACCGAGGCGGTCTCCAGGTTGGGCACCATCACGATCGCGGCGCCCACGCTGTCGCTGAAGGTCTTGTACTGCGCGAGCGAGACCCCGCCCGGGATATTGCGGGCCACGGCTTCCGCGAGCTTCGCGAAGGTGCGGTAGTAGGCCGAGCTATCCGGCTTCGGGTCGAGCGAGAACAGCCCGCGCTTCCAGTCGTAGTAGTTGCTATAGGAACCGCCGGGGAAGCGCGTATAGGCCAAGTGGAGCGACTTGACGGCCGCCACTTTGGCCGGGTCGTCGATGAGGCGCTCCCAGAAGGGACTGGCGGAGGCCCCCAGAATGCGCTCGGGCAAGGCGCGGGGCTCTCCGACAGGCACCAGGGCGAGGGGACGCACCTGGGCGCACAGCGGCAGGGACAGGAGGACGGCGAGGAAAGGATAGGAAAAGGATAGGAATTTTGATTCGTGCCGTCTGAAGGGGCGGCGCGGGTTTGCGGCCTGCTCACGGCCCTGCGGGCGTAGCCCGTCGGGGCCGTGAGCAGGCCGAAAGGTTCCACCAAGGCAAAATTCCCGCCCAGTGCGTTGCGCTGGCTCCATCATTGCCGTCGTCGTGTTCATCGGTGATTTCAGCGGCATTGTAGGCAGCCGCCGCCGCTAAGCAAGCGCAAATTCTCCCGTCGCGTATCGGCCATCGCGAATCGGCTTCAACGCTCAACCTTCAACATCACGGTTCTTCCGGCGCGGGCGCGTAGTCGGGGTCGGCTTCGTAGCGTAGTTCGAACAACGCCTGCGCTTCGACAGGCGGGCCGCGGGCGTTTGCGCAGGGCGATGAACGGACGTTGCTCGATCTGGAGAGTGTCACCGTGGACCGGCTCGATCTCGAAAAACTGGCAAAGATAGAGGGGTCAACTCCATACATGGTACACTTATGCGGTTGGAGGTGGCGGGTAATGGGGAGAGCGGCTTGCTTTCAGTTGAGCGCAGGACGCGCTGTCAGGCACCGGAGTTTATCGGGTGCTCTGTCGGGAAGGAAGCGTTCGTTTTTCTTTTGGTATTAGCGAACGCGTTTGGCGTCGCCCCAGAGCTGTTCCAGAGCGTATCGCTCGCGCAGGTCGGGGTGGGTGATGTGAATGGTGTGAATGCGGGTTTCGGATTGTATGTGTGATTGGTTCTCACGCGGTCGGTCAACGGAGTCAATTCCATACTCTTTACTTTGGGAAATTCGTGGCGGGGAATGCTCGGTTGAGGGTAGCCCGCGATCCGAGCTGTTGCTGACGGTGGCTGCGCACGGGCGCGTTGTTTTTTATCGCCGCGATCATCTTGAGTTGTCGTCTTCACGCGGTGCATAAGCTACCAGACCGACTCGCGTGTTGTCACCGTCGTGCGCTCAAGAAAGATCAATAGCGGTGGCCGGTTCGTGTCTTGCGTGCCGTAGCAAATGCGCGTGATGACTAGTTCTCGCGATCTGGACAAATGGGCGACGAGCCGGTAGGGTGAGGGCGTTGTGGGGAATTCGGAATGAATCAAGAATATATTTTGCATCCGTCGCACGCGCCACGGCATTTGCATATTGATTATCGGAAGGAACTGAACGAGCAGCAGTACGCCGCCGTCACCGCGCAAGGCAAGGACGGCTCGCTGGATTCGGGGCCGATGTTGGTCATTGCGGGCGCGGGCAGCGGGAAGACACGGACGTTGACCTACCGCGTGGCGTGGCTGGTGGAACACGGGATTCAGCCGTGGCGTATTTTGCTGCTGACGTTCACCAACAAGGCGGCGAGGGAAATGTTGCGGCGCGTCGAGGGGCTGTTGCCGATGGACATCTCGCAGATCTGGGGCGGCACGTTTCATCACGTTGCCAACCGAATTCTGCGCCGCCACGCCAAGCTGCTGGGTTACGAGCCGGACTTTACCATTCTCGACCGCGAAGATTCGGCGAGTCTTCTCCGTGATTGCATTGCGGAGGCGAAGATTGACACGAAGGCGGAACGGTTTCCGAAGGGGGACGTGCTGGCGGAAATCTATTCGCTGGTGGTGAACACGGAACGCAGCGTGGAGCAGGTCCTGGCGGAGCAGTATGATTATTTCGCGCATTTGGCGGGAACGATCCACAAGGTGCGTGAGGTCTATCGCCAGCGGAAGTTGAAAGCCAACGCGATGGATTACGATGATCTGGTGGTGAACTGTCTGCGCCTGTTTCAAGATCACCCGAACATTGCCGAGCATTATCGGGAACAGTTTCTGCACGTGTTGGTGGACGAGTATCAGGATACCAACAAGATTCAGGCGGACCTGATTGATGTCATTGCGGCGGGGCATCGCAACCTGATGGTCGTCGGCGATGATGCGCAATCCATCTACTCGTGGCGCGGGGCGAATTATCGGAATATCCTGAACTTTCCCTTACGGTATCCCGATGCGACGATTTACAAGATCGAGGTCAACTACCGAAGCCTTCCACCGATTCTGAATCTGGCCAACGACGCCATCAAAGCCAATCCGAATCAGTTCGCCAAGAATCTGAAGGCTGTGCGAAAGGGCGGCGCCAAACCCTGGTTGGTGCCGTGTGCCGACGGCAACCAGCAGGCGGAGTTTGTCGCGCAACGTGTGCTTGAACTGCGCGACGAAGGCGTCGAGCTGAAGGAAATCGCGGTGCTCTACCGTGCGCATTTTCACGCCATGGAATTGCAGATGGAACTGACCCGTCGCAACATTCCGTATGTGATTACCAGCGGCCTGCGATTCTTCGAGCAAGCCCACATCAAGGATGTAGCCTGTTTCCTCAAGCTCGCGTTGAATCCGCAGGACGAGATGTCATTCAAGCGCATCGCCAAACTGATGAGCGGCGTGGGTGCGGCGACCGCCGACAAACTCTGGGACAAACTCCACCCGGTCGGCAAGCTGCCCACCACGCATCCGAGCGTACCGAAGCGAGCCGCCGAGGATTGGAAGCAGGTCGCCACCATTTTGAACAGGCTGCGCGACCGGTCCGACGGAGAAAAACATGCCGACGAAATGATGGAGATCGTGCTGGAAGGTTTCTACAGCGATTACCTCAAGGCAAAATACGAGAACGCGCGCGCCCGCGAGGAGGACATCCACCAGTTGGCGTCGTTTTCCCTACAGTTCCAGACGCTGGAGGAATTTCTCAGTCAACTGGCGTTGCTAACCAATCTGGAGGCGGAGGATGCCACGCTGCTCTCCGCCAACGAACAGGAGTACCTCCGCCTCAGCACCGTTCATCAGGCCAAGGGACAGGAATGGAAAGTCGTCTTTGTCATCGGCCTGTGCGATGGGATGTTCCCGCTGGGCCGCGTGCTCGACAATATCGAGGGCCTCGAAGAGGAACGCCGGCTGTTTTACGTGGCCGTCACCCGCGCCAAAGACGAGCTGTACCTGACCTACCCGTTGTATCGGCAGATGGGCGGCGACAGCGGAGGTTTTCAGCGGGTCTCGCGTTTCATTCAAGAACTTCCCAAGTCGCACTATCAGCAATTGACCTTGCGCAACGAGGCGGCATACTGGTGAGCGAGTCAGCTATGAAAGCCTTGGTGCTGAAGGAGTATCGCCGGTTGGTTGTCGAAGATGTGCCCGTGCCGGCAATCGGAGCGTCGGACGTGCTGGTTGCAGTCAAAGCGTGCGGAATTTGCGGCAGCGATGTGCATGGGATGGACGGCAGCACGGGGCGACGCCGACCGCCCGTCATCATGGGCCACGAAGCCTCCGGCGTCATCGCTAGAATCGGCGACGCAGTGGACGGCTGGAAGGTCGGCGACCGAGTGACATTTGATTCGACCATCTGGTGCGGCCATTGCGAGTTCTGCCGTCGTGGCCAAGTCAACCTCTGCAACAACCGTCGCGTCTTCGGTGTCTCCTGCGAGGAATATCGCCAGCAGGGCGCGTTTGCTGAATTTGTCGCGGTGCCCCAACGACTTCTTTACCGTTTGCCCGAAGGACTGCCGTTTGAACACGCGGCGTTGGTGGAACCGTTCTCGATTGCCGTTCATGCGACGCGGCGTGTGACGTTGAATCGCGACGACAGGTGTGTCGTTGTGGGCGCGGGCATGATCGGGTTGGCGTTGATTCAGGCACTGCGCGTTGCCGGTTGCGAACGCATCATCGCAGTGGATGTTGTTTCGGAGCGACTGGCGCTGGCAGAAACGCTGGGAGCTACCACCCTTTTGAATCCCGCCACCACCGACGTTTTGAAGGACATCCTGCGTTGGACCAATGGCAGCGGCGCCGACGTTGCATTTGAGGCGGTGGGCGTGGCCAGCACGGTGGACCTCGCCGTGCAAAGTGTGCGCAAAGGCGGCTCGGTGACGCTCGTGGGCAATGCGGCTCCGCAGGTCCATTTGCCTCTGCAACGGGTGGTGACCCGCGAGCTGACTCTGCTCGGCTCGTGCGCCTGCAGTGGCGAATACCCGATCTGCCTTGAGATGATGTCGCGCGGCGCAATTCGGCCGGAGAAACTGTTGAGCGCGTGCGCGCCGTTGTCGGAAGGGCCGTCATGGTTCGCGCGTCTGTATCGGAAGGAACCCGGTCTGTTGAAAGTGGTTTTGATTCCATGAGGAGGGCGGCATGAAACAGAATCTGTTTGACTTGACAGGCAAAGTGGCAATTGTCACTGGTGCCAGTCGCGGGTTGGGGCAGGTGTTTGCTCGCGCCCTAGCCAAGGCGGGGGCTGATCTTGTCATCACCAGCCGCGACCCGTCCAGGCTGGCGGAGTTTCAGCGCGAAATCGAGTCGTTGGGGCGTCGGGCATTGCCGCTGGAGCTGGAGGTGCGCGACTACGACAGCATCCAAAGGATGGCGGCGGCTGCGCATGCGCACTACGGGAAAATAGACATTCTGGTCAACAACGCCGGCTGCAATGTTCGCAAACCGGCGCTGGAGGTCACTTGGGACGACTGGAATCTGGTGCTCGACACGAATTTGCGCGGGACCTTTTTTGTGTGTCAGGCGGTCGCGCGCTACATGATTCCGCGAAGGTACGGACGCATCATCAACATCGGATCGGTCACTTGTGTTTTCGGGTATGCGGGACTGGCGCCCTACGGCGCCAGCCGTGGCGGCGTGAAACAACTCACCATGAGTTTGGCCGACGACTGGGGTGTTTTCGGGATCACGGTGAACTGTCTGGCTCCCGGTTGGTTCAAGACCGCGCAAAACGCGGTGCTGTACGAAAACAAGGAGTGGGTGGAGTATCTTTGCGACCGCATTCCGTTGAAGCGTCCCGGTCATCCGACGGACCTGGAGGGCGCCGTGGTGTTCCTGGCTTCCGATGCCAGCGAATACATCACGGCCCAAACGTTGTTGGTGGACGGCGGTATTTCGGGGGGCGCCACTCGCGCGTTGCCGTCAAAGAAATGACTCGCAATCGGCATTGCGCAACCGCGCCGGGTGCTGATATGGTGGGGCGGTGTTAGCCATGAACGCATTGGCAGAACAACTTCATCGGCTGTTGAGCAGTGGTGGCCACTTGACGGAAGTCCAGATTTCGGCTCTGTTGCAGGCACCCCGCGAGCCCGGAGAATCGCTGGTCGCTTCGTGGGTGCGGTGCGGTGCCGTCTCCGAAGAGCGCCTGTTGGAGGCGTTGGCGGCGGGCTTGGGATTGCCCTTTACCCGGTTGACCGAGCAGGAAATGGATCCGGCGGTGCGCACGAAGGTGCCCACCAAGATTGTCTTTCAATACAACATCATGCCCATGCGGATGGAGGACAACGCGCTCTGGGTGGCTGTGAATGACCCGTTTGATCTGCCGGTGGCGGAGTCGGTCCGCATGGTGGCCGGCTGCCGGGTGCAATTGGCGCTTGCGACGCATTCGGACATCGAGAAGGCGCTGAAACGTTACTACGGGGTGGGTGCCGAGACGTTGGATGAACTGATTCAGAAGAATGTGGTGGACCTGGACCTTGAGTCGCCCGCTGTCACCAAGGAAGACCTCGAAAAGGGTGACCAGGAAGCCAGCGTCGTCAAGTTCGTCAACCAGATCATCTCCGAAGCCTACAAGGAACGCGCCACCGACATTCATCTGGAGCCGATGGAAAATGATCTGCGGATTCGTTACCGTGTGGACGGCGTGTTGCACCAGGCGCCGGTGCCACCGCAGTTGAAACGGTTCCAGGCCGCGATTGTCTCGCGAATCAAGGTGATGGCAAACATGGACATCGCGGAGCGGCGTTTGCCACAGGACGGCCGCATCAACGTCCGCTGCGGCGGCGCGGAGATTGATGTGCGCGTGTCCACGGTGCCGACGGCACACGGGGAGAGTGTGAGTTTGCGATTGCTGACGCGCAGCAGTTTGTTTCTGGGGCTGGACAAGCTCGGTTTGAGCGCGGAGGATGAGCGGACGGTTCGGAAGTTGGTGGAAATGCCGCACGGCATTATTTTGGTCACGGGGCCGACCGGTTCGGGCAAGTCCACCTCGCTGTATGCGTTTCTGAGCACGATCAACTCGATTGATCAGCGCATCATCACCATTGAAGACCCCGTTGAGTACGAGTTGCCGGGCGTGAATCAGATTCAGGTCAAACCCGAAATCGGTCTGACATTTGCCAGCGGCTTGCGCCATATTCTGCGCCAAGACCCCGATGTGATCATGGTCGGCGAGATCCGCGACAAGGAGACGGCGGAAATCGCGATTCGCGCCGCGCTGACCGGCCACCTGGTCTTCTCGACATTGCACACCAACGATGCCGCCGGCGCTGTCACGCGCTTGCTGGACATGGGCATCGAACCCTTTCTGGTGAGTTCCTCCGTGGAAGCGCTCATTGCCCAACGGCTCGTTCGCACCATCTGCTCCAACTGCAAAGAGCCGTACACGCCCGCTCCGGAATTGCTGAGGGAAGTGGGATTCCCTTGCGATTCGGAACCGGTGCGACTGTGGCGCGGTCGCGGATGCGAGGAGTGCCGGTACACGGGATTTCGCGGGCGCACGGGCATCTACGAGATCCTCGTGCTGCGCGAAAACCTCCGTCCGCTCATCATCGAGCGCGCGCCGTCCTCCACAATCAAGGCCGCCGCCATGGCGCGGGGAATGAAAACGTTGCGCGACGACGGTTGGGCGAAGGTCAAAGCCGGCATCACTACGTTGGAAGAAGTGGCGCGCGTCACGCAGGAAGACGAGGACTTTTCCGAAACCTAGGAGGCGATGATGATGTTGCACCGTCGCCGGGTCTGGTGCTGGGGCGTGACGACGCTGTTGCTGGTCTGGCTGGTGGCGGGCTTGGCCATCTGGCTGCTGCGCGAACAGCGGATGACGCCGGAAAAAATCGTTCTCTACCTGAAAGAACATCCGTTGAACGGACTGTCAGCTTCCGAGCGGCAACACGTCATCTCCGCCGCCGCCGACTGGGTGAGCCGCTTATCCTTTGAGGATCGCCAGCGGATTCGCAACGACCGGGAACTGCGACGCTGGTTGGAACAGTTGACGGAATCCGAACGCCGCTACTACATCGAGACCACCTGGCCGAAGGGCGTGCAGCAGACGATGAAAGCCTTCAACGCGATGCCGGCGCAGCGACGGAAACGGCTGGTCCAACGAGCGCTGGTTGACATGGAACGGCTGCGCACCGAGATGGATAACGCAGACCTGTTGCTCGCGTTCTCCGACGACACCGTGCGTCGCCTTGTGGAGGAAGGACTCAACCATTTTTATCAGGAGGCGAGCGACGAGGCGCAGTTGGATTTGCAGCCGTTGATCGAGCAGATTCAACACCTGTTGCAGATGGGACGATGATCACGATTCGCGGTGTCAGCAAACGGTTCGGATCACGGCTTGCCGTGGCTGACCTGACGTTGACCGTTCCGCGCGGCATTGTGTTCGGCCTGCTGGGACACAATGGGGCGGGCAAAAGCACCTTGATCGGCATGTTGCTCGGTCAGGTGATACCGGATACGGGCGAACTGCGAATCAACGGATGGAATGTGTTCACTCATCGGCGGCGTGCTCTGGAGCGGGTCGGTGCCATCTTCGAAACACCGGCATTTTACGAGTACCTGAGCGGTTGGCGGAATCTGTTGATTTTCTGCGAATACACGGCGCCGGCTCGACCGAAACGCATCCAGGAAGTGGTTCGATTGGTGGGATTGGAAGCTCGCATCCACGATCCGGTCAGCACCTACTCGCACGGAATGCGTCAACGGCTCGCGCTGGCCCAGGCGTTGTTGCCGGAGCCGGAATTGCTCATCTTGGACGAGCCGAGCGAAGGACTCGATCCGGAGGGCATTCACGAGATGCGCAATTTGATCCTGCGGCTCAATCAGGAGTGGGGTCTGACCATCCTTTTCTCCTCGCACCTGCTCAGCGAGGTCCAGCAACTGTGCTCGGAGTTGGCGGTGATGCGCGAAGGACGCTTGCTGTTTGCCGGCGACTGGCGCACGGTGGACGCTCAACGGCAGTGGTTGTGTATTCGGGTGGATCGGCAGGCGGAGGCGGAGGAAGCGTTGCTTGCGGCCGGCTTGGTGGACGAATTTGAGTATGACGGTCGGGCGCGACTGGCGCCCGGCGCCGATATCGCGTGGGTGGCCGAATGGCTCTTGGCGCGCGGGTTTCGTGTCGTGGCGTTGCACCCGATTGAGCGGACGCTGGAAGATTTTTATTTGGAACTCATTCATCCCGGCGGAGGAACGACGTGATGTTCGGGCGACAACTGCGGCACGAGCTGTTGAAATTGTTCGCGCGCAAGCGCACCTACATTGGCTTTGGTGCGTTTGTGGGCTTGCAGGTGTTGATCCTGGCCCTGTTACAACTGCCCAGAGCGCGTCATGCGTTTGACAAGTTGCTGACCGCAAATGGGTATTGGCCCGAAGACTATTACGGGGGGTTGACGCTGGCCATGCTGATCATTGAGTTCAGCATCTTTCTGATGGGGGCGCTGTATCTGGCGCTGGTCGGCGGAGATGTCGTGGCCAAGGAAATTGAGGACGGCACGATGCGCATGGTGTTGTCGCGGCCCATCTCGCGTCTGCGGCTCTTGACGATCAAATGGTTGGCGTGCGCGATTTACACTGCCGTGTTGATGGTGTATCTGGGCATCACCAGTCTGCTGGCCGGAGTGCTCTATCGGGGGCGGCTGGGACAATTGTTCGTGTTTGTTCCGATGGAAAATCTTTTCGCCGTCTTTCCCACCACCGACGGCCTTGGGCGCTACGCCATGGCCATCGGGATGCTGGCCGTGGTGATGCAAATCATCACCGCGTTGGCGTTCATGTTTTCCTGCTGCAAAATGAAGCCGGCGGCAGCGACGATTTTGACCTTGACGGTGATGTTCACCGACTTCGTGTTGCGGAACGTGCCGTTTTTTCAATCGTTCAAACACTATTTCATTACGCATCATACGGCCAGTTGGGTGCGGGTGTATCACGATGTGATCCCGTGGTGGGGGATCGGCGAGTCGGTTGTCTATCTGGCGGCTCTGGCGGCAACGTTCTGGGTGGTCGGCGCGATGGCGTTTTGCCTCAGAGATTTCAAATCCTGAGCCGGGCTGGCCCTGCTCAGAGCCATTCGTTATCGGCCGGGGTTTGGTCGGGCGCGGGATTGCGGCAGGCGTTGGTGGCGCCAAGCAGAAAAATTCCGTAGGCAACCACGTAGACCAGTTGCAGGTCCAATCCCTCCAGCCGCATGGAAACGTACACCGTGAAGATGACCGCCGCCGGCGTCACCGCGTGGACCGCGATGTTGAACAGTTGTGGCCAACGCAGTCCGTTGATCATGCTGCGTTCGATGAAGGCGCCGACCAACGAGAACAGCAGAACCTGCCCCAACAGCACAACAATTCCCAAAACAAAAAACACCGGAAGGCTCATCAGAATCGCTGCGCGCACAAGATTTCGGAGGTAGGCGGGCGTGATTTCCGCGTCGGGGAAAGCCCGCAAGTTGTGCCGCTGAACCACGAGGTTGCTGTCGGGACGGCGAGAGGTCTTCATCCAAAAGAGCAGGAAGTCGGAAGTCAGCAGCACGCCATAGGAGGCGTGCGGGTCGGGTTCGGTGATCTTGCCGGTGGTGTCCAGCACGAAGAGAAAGTGGCGGTCGCCGGCCCGGTAGGGCTGGGGCGCGTTGGTCCGCAGTTTCCCCTGTTCGATGCGAAACGGCGGCAGATTCCTTTCGGACCAGTCAGCCACCGTGTTGGCAAACTGCCAGGTCTGCGGGACAAACACAGCAGCCAGCACCAATCCGAGCAGCAACAGAAGTCGGAACAGATACAGAAGCGAGTCCCGCATCGGCAGGTCGCGCACTTCTCGATAGGCCTGAAATCCGGAGCAACACCGGATCATGGTGTGGAAGAAGCTCACCGCAGTGTCCTCAACCGTGCTTGTGTTTCTTTTTGAAGCTTCCGAATCTGGTTGTGAAGTTGGGCGCGGGTGGCCACATCCATCCGATCCACAAACAAGATGCCATTGAGATGATCCGTTTCGTGTTGAAGGGCGCGCGCCAGCAAACCGGTGGCTTCGATGCGCACCGGCCGCAGGTCAAGGTCCTGCGCTTGCACGCGGACGCGGAGGGCGCGTCGGATCGGAGCGCTGATTTCGGGAAAGCTCAGGCAGCCTTCTTCGCTGAGTTGGTCGCCCTCGGACTCGGTGATGCGGGGGTTCAAAAGCACCAACGGCATTTGCGTTGCGATGTCCTGCGGCTGATTGTCGCGCCACAGTTCGGAGGGTTGGTCGGTCTGTCGAACATCAATGACGGTCAACTGAATCGCGCGTCCGACTTGTTGGGCAGCCAGACCAACCCCGCGTGCCGCATACATCGTTTCGAGCATGTCGGCCGCCAGGCGCCGAATCTCAGCGGTGACCCTTTCGACGCGTTGGCCTTTCTCCCGAAGCACCGGGTGACCACATTGGACAATTTCCAAAATCACGGTGGCCACTATACTGTGCAGGGGATGGACGCGCAAGGTGTGTTGTGGTAAAAGCATTCTCGGAGGCTTCTCGGTGGCATCGCTGCAATCCTATTGGGGGCATTGGCTGACGTTGGTGACCGAACCGTTTCGGCATTTCGGAGCGGTCTGGCTCGGCATTCTGCCCTTGTATGTGACCCTGGTGTTGGGCGAGCTGTACAAGAAAAACGTCTCTTTCGGACACGCAGTGGGCAACGGATTTGTGATGTTGTGGGCCGGCCTGAACTGGGGCGCACGGCTGGCCGGTTTCGGCTGGGGCGCCTACATCACCACCACCTCGAAGGAACACATGCAATTGGCGTGGCTGATCACTGCCGCCACCGTGGCGCTGGGCATCTTCACAATCGTGTTGGGATTGCGAAAGAAGGACAAACCCCTGTGCGAAGTGCTCGGACACACCCGGTTTTCGTGCTATTTTCTGATTCTGTTTTATCCGATGCAAGCGCGTTTGCTTCCCTGGACGCAGTCCTACGTCATTTCCGTGCTCGTCTTTGCGCTGCCATTCTGGTTTGTCGTCTATCTGCTCGGCCGAATCGTGCGGGCCATGATCAAATGAGCGCCATTCTCCTGCCTTACACCCACACCTGCTTCGTCTGCGGCGCCGACAATCCGCACGGCCTGCGACTGAAGTTTCGCGTGGAAAACGGCGAAGTGCGCGCCGATTACCGACCCGACGCGCGACATGAGGGCTACCGCGGCATCATCCATGGCGGCATCATTGCCAGCGCGTTGGACGAAGCCATGTTTTGGGCGGCGGCCTATGCGACGCGACGGTTCCACGTCTCGATTCAGCTCGACGTACGCTATCAGAAGAAAGTTGAGGTGGGGCAGACGTATCTGCTCGCAGCGCGGATCACGGGTGAGCAGCGACGAATCTGTTCTGCCGTTGCGGAATTGCGAAACGTCCACGGCGAAGTGTGCGCGTCGGCCAGCGGCCGGTTTTTCCCCATGAAACTGCGCGAGGTGCCTCTGCAACACGAGGATTTCTTTTCCGATCCGACCGTGTTGCCGCCGTCGGAATTGTTTCGTGAAGAAGAGCAGTTGCCAGACGACCGGAAACAGAGTACGATTGGGCCGAAATGAATCCAACCACCGCTTCGACCAACCAACCGTTCAAAGCCGTGCTCTTGGTGGACGATGACCGCCAACTCGTGGATTCCTTGCGCGCCGGCCTGATGAACGAGAATTTCCTTGTGGACGTGGCCTACGACGGAGAAGAAGCGTTTCTGAAGGCGAAAGTTCATCAGTACGATGCGATTGTTTGCGATCTGATGATGCCGAAATTGCAGGGCGACGCCTTTTATCGGAAGGCCACGGAATTGCGACCGGAACTGGCGGGTCGGTTCCTGTTCATCACCGGCTACGCCAACGACAGCAACGTGCGGAATTTTCTCAGCTCGGTACCGGCACGGTATTTGTTGAAGCCGTTTTCCCTGCAGGAACTGATTGATGCCGTGCGGCGGCTCGTGGACTGATCAAACCTCCTGCGTCAGGCGCGCAAACCGTTTCGCGTCCGTGGCCATCGCGATGTTGTTGAACAAACAATAGACCGTCGTGGACTGAGCCTCGCAAACACGCCGCAGCCGGTGCAACTCTTCCTCCGTATATCGGTGCCGGTGACCGCCGATGCCGTGCAACCGAAAATAGCGGATCTTGGCGCGACTCATCGGCAATGTCTGAAACGGGTCCACCACATGCACCAGGTCCAGTTCATCGCAGAGCGTCGCCACCAATTCTGCATCCCACGCGCCACGCGGTTCCCATCCCATCAGAAACTTCCCGCGTTTGGCGCGTTCAAAGAACTTTCGCAGCGCCGCCACGTTCTCGCTGGTCGGGCGAAAACTGGCAGGACATTGAAACAACACCAAAAACGCCTTTAGCGTCTTGGCCACCGCAAAGGTTTGTTCCCAGGCCCATCGCACAGTTGGATTGAAACCAAAATGGCCGCAGCAAGGACGGTCGCGCGGATCGAGGCGCGTCCGCGCGTACGTGGGACTGTCCGACCGATGGGTGATCACCTGCCATGCCTTCAGTGAAAACTGGAAGTCCGGCGGTGCCATCTCGCGCCATCGCGCTGCCGTTTCCAGTCGGGGCAGATTGTAAAAGCTCGAATCAATCTCCACACAGGAAAACGTGTGAAAATACTCCTCCTGCGCCATGGCGAAACCACAGCAGCCCGTGATGATTCTTGAGGAGGATCGTCGCAACGTGCACCCATGCTAGCAGAAAGCGTCTTCCGAGAAAAGACTGTTTCGGCTTGCCGAACAGCCAGGCGTGCGACACGATGTGCAGCCGATGCCAAACAAGTTCGCTGCGCGCACGCTGTACATGCTGTTGGTGGTGCTGGTCGTCGGGTTGACCGTCAACACCGTGTATCGCTCCGGTCCGCACAAGCTGGGGACTCGAACCTTCGGCTCCAAAACGCACCGCACAGATTTCACCGTCTATCACGAGGCGGGACGCGCCGTGTTGGACGGACGGAACATTTACGAGGTGTTCAATCCGCGCGGTTGGGTGTACCAATATTTGCCGGTCTTTTCGATTCTGATGGTGCCGCTGGGCTGCTTGAGTGTGTTCTGGGCGTCGTTGATCTGGTGCCTGGTGTCGCAGGCGATGATCGCTCACACGATCTGGTTGTCCCTCCGGGTGACGCGCCAACTCTGGCCGCAACAACGGCTGCCTGACCTGTGGTTGGCGAGCACCGTGGTTGCGCTGCTTTTCTGGCCGATCGTTTCCGGCGTCGAACGCGGACAGGCATCGCCGTTGATTGCCTGGCTGCTGACCTGGTCGGTGTCGTTTCTGCTCCGACAACAACCATGGCGCGCGGGAGCCGCGTTGGCCGCAGCGATCGTGTTGAAAATCTTTCCGGCTCTGTTGCTGCCATTTTTTGCGTGGAAACGTCAGTGGCGGCCTTTGGTGGCGACAATGCTCTGGCTGGCCGTTCTGGTCTGGGGAGTGCCGTCGTTGGTGTTCGGCGTCGCCGGCAATCAGGCCTTGTTGCGCCAATGGTGGACCACGGTGGCCCGACCGGCAAACGAACCGGAAGGGGCCGGCGAGAATCCGCGCTTCACCCAGATGATCAATCCGAGGATCGACCGGAATCAATCCATGCAAGCAGTGGCGATTCGCTGGATGGGAGAGGGTCGGGAACGAACAGCCCGCGCCGTGGCGGCGGCAATCAACCTGAGCTTGTTGGCGGTTTCCGCATGGGCGATGTCGCGGGGTGCGCAGGAGCCGCGTCGGTGGCTCGTGCAACTTTGCGTGGTGGTGCTGCTGATGTTGGTGCTGGCCCCTGTCTCGTGGTTGCACAACTTTGTGTTGATGGCACTGCCACTGGCCGCGGCGGTGGCCTTGGGGTTCGGGTGCGGAGCGAAACCGATGCGGTGGGCTGTCATTGTGTTTGCTGCCGGTATGATCGCGGCGCGAGCGATGCCGTGCTGTTACCGTGGCGGGACGTTGTTGGCCGGAACGCTGGCGATCTGGTGCGCATTTGTTGGTTGGCTCGCGCGCCGAGGCAACGAAAACACCTTCTCGCTGGTATAGAACGGATACCGCGGGTCGTCGGGGTCGCGACGGTGTTTCCAACGTTTGTAAACCCACAGCCAAAACTCCGGCCGCCGCCGAATCAGTTCTTCAAAATGATCGAGGCATTGCTGGCTGATCCGTCGCACATCGGCGTCTTCGTGGCCGGTGAGCGAATAGGGGATCTGCGGACCATACACCAGCCGCAGCCGTCCGTCGGGCAACGGCACACTGTGGCAACTGAACAGTGCCGCGCCCGTCCGCACCACCAACGCAGCGGCCAGCACGTTGTTGAAGGCTGGCAGACCGAAAAACTCCAGCCATTCACCGCCCCCTTCCTCCGGCGCGTTCTGGTCAATGATTAACACCACGATTTCGCCCCGGCGCAATGCCCGAAGCAATTTGGGAGCGGCGCCGCGTTGCGGAATGATGCGATTGCCCGTGCCCGCGCGCAATTGCCGGATCATTTCACCCAGCCGCCGATTGCGGGAAAAGTCCGCCACAATGTTCATCGGCAAACCGTGATGACCGGCCGCCAGCGCCAGCAACTCCCAGTTGCCGTAGTGCAACGTGGCACACACAATGCCCTTGCCCCGGCCCAACACCTCTCGAACTCGCGCCAGTTCCCCCGCGTCCAACTCGACGACCTCCCGAAGTTTCTCCGCTGTCAGACCGCGCGACCATGGAAGCGTCAAAATCGTCGCGGTGAGATTCTCCATCGAACAACGAGCGATCCGCTTCTTTTCCGCCAGGCTCTTCGTCTCACCAAAGACCACGTCGAGGTTGGCCAGAGCGATCCGACGCGCTTTCCCGGCCAAATGATACGCTGCCCACCCCAGCCAGCGAGCTAGCCGCCGTATCGCGCGTAACGACAAATGCGGCAGCACAGCCATGGCAAGACGAAAACCGGCCGTCTCCACCGCGTAACGGAAACGTTTCACGCGCGGCACCAACTTGAAGGTAGAATTCACCATCCGCGTCAGTATAATGTTGCGCCAATGAAACGCAACGCAAGGATAGGACTGCTCGGCGGCACCTTCAACCCGATCCACATCGGGCATCTGCTCATTGCACAGAACGCTCTGGAAGCGCTCGATCTGGACCTCGTGAAATTCATCCCCGCCGCCATGCCACCCCACAAACCGCTCGAAGGAAACGTCCCGGCGGCCGACCGGTTGCGCATGGTGCAGTTGGCCATCCACGGCTGCCACCAGTTCGAGGCCGATGACATCGAGATACGACGCGGCGGCCCATCCTACTCCGTCGAGACCGTCGCGGAACTGAAACGACGCCACCCGACCGCGAAACTGTTTTTTATCATCGGAGCCGACTCGCTGCCGGATCTGCCCCGTTGGCGAGACGTGCACCGCTTGGCCCGGCTCTGCACCTTCGCCGTCGTCGCACGCCCCGGTTGTTCGCTCCGCGTCCCCGACGGACTCGGACTCCGATGCCGCCTCGTCGAAGCACACCCTTGCGCCATTTCCTCCAGTGAGATTCGGAAACGATTGGCCCACGGCCAGTCCGTGCGCTGGCTTGTGCCGGAGGCGGTGCTCCGCTATATTCAACGACGAAACCTCTACCAACGAAAGGAAACTTGACCATCGAAGCACGCGCGTTAGCCAAACTGTGCCGCGAAGCGGCACTGGACAAAAAAGCCGAGGACGTCCTGATTCTTGACGTCCGAAAAATCTCCACCATCACCGATTACTTGATTCTTTGCTCGGGCAACTCCGAACCACAATTGAAGGCCATTGCCGAAGAAGTCTCGCGCCGCACACGAGAACGCGGGGTGCGTCCCCCGCGACATTCGGGCTTGCCGACGAGCCGTTGGATGGTGCTCGATTTCGACGACGTAATGGTTCACATCTTCCACCCCGACCTGCGCGAGCGATACGCTCTGGAACAGCTCTGGGGCGACGCCAAACGCGTTCGCTAATACCAAAAGAAAAACAAACGCTTCCTTCCTGACAGAGCACCCGATAAACTCCGGTGCCTGACAGCGCGTCCTGCGCTCAACTGAAAGCAAGCCGCTCTCCCCATTACCCGCCACCTCCAACCGCATAAGTGTACCATGTATGGAGTTGCCCGCTCTATCTTTGTCAGTTTTTCGAGATCGAGCCGGTCTACGGTGACACTCTCCACTTCGACACCCGCAAACGGCGCAAGCTCTGGCAGTATCACGTGCTGACGGCGTTGAAAAAGGCGGTGCGGGGAACCGCCTACGCCAAAACGTGGTCGGCGAAACTGGGGCGAATGTTCGCGCAGTATCCGACGGGTTTTGATTGTCATGCGATGCCGGAGAGCGGCCCCGTCGAGCGGCTGGTGATCTACTTGTGCAAATACGTCAGCAGTCCGCCCATTTCGATTCGGCGGATCGAGAGTGACGACGGCGAACGGGTCACGTTCCGTTACGACGATCACCGGCGCGGCACGTTGCAGGTGACGTTGACAGCGGTGGTGGTCATCGGGCGG
>Ga0272448_1001960_pt1 | contig 26761 bp, 20 predicted proteins | sample YNPCB0191_FD_202220 | JGI IMG/M metagenome (GOLD analysis project Ga0272448, IMG submission 202220) | Hot spring sediment microbial communities from Yellowstone National Park, WY, United States - YNP-CB-019-1 | ecosystem: Environmental > Aquatic > Thermal springs > Hot (42-90C) > Sediment... | reverse complement strand
TGGTAAAGACGCTCCGAAATATTTTAACGACGTATACAACAAAGTTGCCAGAAACAAAAAATTTGATGAATTTTTAAAAGAATCTTATTGGGCAATCAAAAAGAATAGTAAGTTATTTAAAATATAAGCTCAAATCAGCGTTTTAATTTTTGATGATCTTTTGGCGATCGGGCAAAAAGAAAAAGGGGTATGTGGAAGATGAATTTTTGCCTGCGAGCTGACGGGTTTTTTGCCCGCCGCCGCAGGCGGCGGGCAGCTCGTCAGGTCAAGTTTCGTTTCTTTGATTTGTGAATTAAATTTGGTAAAATAATCTCAAAAGTTTGTTCCTGTTTTAATCCCGGAGCATAAAAAATCGTCCCAGGGGCGATTTTTTGGTATAATGAAGTTATGGAGCCGGAAAATAAAAAAAGTTTTATTAAAGTTTTGATTTTTGTTTTGGGGCTTTTAGTAATTGCTTCGGGGGCATATTTTGGTTACCGTTATTTTCTGACGGTAAAAGAACTTAAAGAAGTAAAAACTCAATTTGCTTCAAGTACAATAGAATTTGAAAATAAAATTAAACAACTTGAAGACGAGCTTAATCAAGTTAAAAACGAAAATGAGAATCTCAATAATTCGCTTTTGGCTGAACGGGCAAAAAATGAATTTTTTGAAGAGCAAATTAACGCTATTCAAGGGACGGTAAACACTCTTAATAAACTAAGCAAAACAGACAGAGAACTCCTTAAAAAATATTCCAAAGTTTATTTTCTTAATGAAAACTATGTGCCAGCAGAGTTGGCGGAAATTGATGAGCGATATCTTTATAATAATAATCACAAAGATAAACCCATTCAAATTCACGCCAAAGCGAGACCTTATCTTTATAAAATGCTTGAAAGCGCTGCGGCAAGCGGCGTGATTATTAAAGTGTCTTCTGCTTATCGTTCATTTAATGATCAGGCAAATCTTAAATTAAGTTATAAAATGACTTATGGCTCGGGCGCGAATAAATTTTCTGCTGATCAAGGATATTCCGAGCATCAATTAGGCACTGCGATAGATTTAACGACGCCTGAATTAAAAGAATTATCTTTAGATTTTGAAAAAACTACGGCTTATAAGTGGCTAAAAGAAAACGCTTATAAATACGGTTTTGTCATTTCTTATCCCAAAGAAAATAAATATTACCAATTTGAGCCGTGGCACTGGCGATTTGTGGGCGTGGCTTTAGCGACAAAACTCCATCAGAGCCATAAATATTTTTACGAATTAGACCAACGGGAGATTGATCAGTATCTTGTTTCTATTTTTGATTAAAGCATAAGATATCTAATCGCCCTTGCTTTTTAATTGAATTTTGATATAATTAAAATATCCAAAAGTGGGTATTTTTTTTATTGTAGTAGAAGCAGAAGGTCGCTGATGACAAGCAGAAGGTCGCAGAAATTATCAGCATTAATCAGCTTGCCTGCCCCGTAGCGACTGTCATTGCGATGGCTTTAGCCCGAAGCAATCTTACAATAGTGTAAATGAGATTGCCACAGGGACTACGTCCCCTCGCAATGACAAATACATACATCATTGCGAGCCCTCTACTCTTGTCATTGCGAGCCTTCTACTCTTGTCATTGCGAGCGAAGCGAAGCAATCTTACATTAATGTAAATATAACACCAATGTAAGATCGCCACGGCTTTACAGCCTCGCGATGACATGCCGAAACTGTCATTGCGAGGGCTTTAGCCCGAAGCAATCTTACATTGACGTAAATGAGATCGCCACGGCCTAACGGCCTCGCGATGACAAAAAAAGAAGGCGGCCTCGCAATGACACTGACTGCTGACAATGACTTTCATTACGAGGCAAAGCCGAAGCAATCTATGGAAGTTTACTTTTCTTCGGGGCTCTGCTCCGGGATTATCAGCGGCAATCAGCTATAGTAAAGATGAAAACAATCTAGTGAAACTGTTCATATAAAAATGTCTAAAGAAATTACCAAAAATAAAAATTCTAATAATACTGAGGCCTCTTATGAGGCGAAAGATATTTATGTTTTAGAGGGTTTAGAGCCGGTGAGAAAAAGGCCGGGGATGTATATTGGTTCAACTGGTCCAGACGGTTTGCATCATTTAATTTATGAATGTGTGGATAATAGTTTGACCTACGATACTCCAGTTCTTATTAAAGAAGATAATCAAATTCAATTAAAAAAGATTGGCGAAGTTGTTGATTCCGCCATTTTAGCTAATCGATCAAAAGTAGCTGCCGGCAGAGAGATAGAAATTTTGCGTTCTGGTTTTGATATTAAAGTTCTAAGCTTTAACCCCAGTACTTTAAAATTATCATGGGTTTCAGTTTCCAGTTTAATACGTCACAAAGTTAATAGCGAAATTTATGAAATCACTCTTCAGAATAATCGAAAAATTCAAATTACGCCCTACCATTCACTTTTTACTCTCCAGAATGGCCAAGTAGTTTCTATAAGAGGAGATGAACTAAAAATTGGTAGTTATGTAGTAGTACCAAAAGTTTTTGTTGAGCCAGAAAATTATATAACTGAAATCAATCTTTTTGAAGAATTACTTCGGCTACCTCCTTTAAAAACTACTCCGGTTTTTCTTTATGATGTTAAAGATATTTTAACCGATGAGCTTAAACCTTTTGTCAAGAAATATTGTCAAGAAAATAATTTAGAAAAAGAAGCCAACGGTCGCAATTGGTCCAATATCCTTTACGATTTCAAACGATATAATTATTTGCCTTTTAATGTAATTCGCATTCTTCCGCCAGAGATCCGCCAACGATTTAGTCAGTGTAAAGTTGGTACAAGATATAACACTAAATTTAAAATTAAACCAATTATCCCTGTTAATAAAGATTTGATAGAGCTATTAGGAATTTATGCTGCAGAAGGCACAAATCTCAATGGTAAAACAAACCGGGTTGTTTTCAGTTTTGGTAGTCATGAAACTGAACTAATTCAATACACAATTGAATTAATTGAAAAAGTCTTTGGTTGTAAAACTAAATCCCATTATACTCATAAAACCGCTACCACTATTCAAATAGACTCATTTTTAATCAGTCTTATTTTTAAAGAGATACTTAAAACTGGGGACAATAGCCATAAAAAAATAATTCCTTCATTAATTTTTAATGTCAGCCCAAAATTAAGAGAGCGATACCTTATTGCTTATTTAGCAGGCGATGGCTATCCTTCAAAAGAATTTACTCGATATTTACTAAATAATACTTCGCCAGGATTAAATTCTCGTGCTAAATATACGGCTGTCTCGGTCAGCGGCCACTTTATTGACGGCCTTTCCTATCTTTTATTCTCTCTGGGCAAAACTTTTTCCATTAGCGAAATTAGCCAAAAAAGAAAAGGTAATATTAAAATTACTTACCATTCTAAAGTTAGATCAACTAAATTGAAAACAAACCTTTGGGCAAAACGCATTGATTTCTATTGGAATACGAATTCTTCATACTTAAATTATGTGCCCACCAATCAAATTATTTCTAAAATTGATTGGCATAGACCCTATCAATTTAGTTTAGACACTCATGGCGGAGTATCTTTAGCAAAAGTAAATACGCTTCTTAAAACAAATCGGATTGTGTTATATCCAAATTCTAATAGATTTCTTGATTCAGACCTTGGAGTGCTTAAGGTTGTAAATATAAAAAAGATTTTTTACAACCATCCTTGGGTTTATGATTTTTCTGTGCCTAATGGAGAAAATTTTGTTGCCGGTTTTGCTCCGATTGTTTGTCACAATTCAATCGACGAGGCGATGGCGGGTTATGCTAAAAATATTAAAGTTGAACTTTTAAAAAATAATCAGGTGGCAGTGACTGATGATGGTCGAGGAATTCCGGTTGATATTCATCCTCAGACAAAAAAATCCGCTTTAGAAACCGTAATGTGTACTTTGCATGCCGGTGGTAAATTTGGTGGCGAATCTTATAAGGTGGCGGGCGGACTGCATGGCGTTGGCGTTTCAGTGGTGAATGCTTTATCTCAATGGATGCGGGCTGAAGTTTGCCGCAATGGATTTCTTTATTCTCAGGAATATCAAAGAGGCAAACCCAAATATAAAGTTAGAAAAGAAGGAAAATGTGAAAAAACTGGCACGAAAGTTATTTTTCAACCCGATCCCGAAATTTTTCCTAAGATAGAATTTGATCGGAAAAGAATTTTAGAACATCTCAGGCAACAGGCATTTTTAACCAAAAGAGTGAGGATTGAAATAATTGATCACCGCTCTTCTGTGCCGTTTTATTATGCTTTTGTTTTTGAAGGCGGACTTTTATCTTTTATTAATTATCTTAATCGTTCTAACCAGCCAATTCAAAAAGAAATTTTTTATGTTCATAAAACATACGAGAATATCGATGTAGAAGCGGCTTTTGTCTATAATCAAGAAGTTGAAACTCAGGAATTGAGTTTTGCTAATAATATCTATACGCCGGATGGAGGAATGCATTTGACCGGCTTCCGTTCGGCTTTAACTAGAACTTTAAACGATTATGCCCGGACTAACGGCCATCTAAAGAATTCTGATGAAAATTTAATTGGCGATGATGTCCGCGAGGGACTAGTGGCGATTGTTTCGGTGAAATTGAAAGAGCCGCAATTTGAAGGCCAAACCAAGGCGCGTTTAGGTAATCCGCCAGCCCGAACCGCTGTGGAGGCAGTAGTTTCTGAGGCCTTAAAAGAATTCTTAGAAAAAAATCCCAGCGATGCCAGAGCGATTATCGAAAAATGTCTTTTAACTGCCAAAGCCAGAAAAGCCGCCCGGGCAGCCAAAGAAACAATTTTGAGAAAAGGCGCTTTAGAAGGAATGACCTTACCAGGTAAATTAGCTGATTGTTCTAGCCGCGATCCAGAAGAATCAGAATTATTTATTGTCGAAGGCGATTCGGCTGGCGGCTCGGCCAAATCCGGTCGTGACAGACGCTATCAAGCTATTTTGCCATTGCGCGGAAAAATTTTAAACGTGGAAAAAGCGAGAATCGATAAAATGCTTTTAAATAAAGAAATTCGTTCCTTAGTAATGGCAATTGGCACAGCGATTGGCGATGAATTTGATATTAATAAAATAAGATATCATAAAATTATTATTGCCACTGATGCGGATAGTGTGGTTGGCGATACCCCTATTTTTGTTTATCACAAAGAAAAGAAAGAATTTTTCTTGACCCGGGTGGAAGATTTTATTCATCAATTAGATGATACCACTAAATATCAATTACTTACTTATAATCCTATTCATCATCGGTTAGAGCTAAAAGATATTCATCAAACAATTAAACATCCCTTACGAACTCCTCTTTATCAATTGAAAACTTATAGCGGCTATTCTATCACGGTTACTGCTTGCCATAGTGTTTATGTGTATCATAAAGGTAAAATCATTACAAAACCCACTCATCAAATTAGAAAAGGAGATTATCTTATTTCTCCTCGTCAATTCCCACGCTTAAATAAAGATTTTAATATCGACTTAACACCTATCCTTTTAAAATTTCATAGGAATGAAAATATCAGCGTAAAAATTCCAATTTCTATACTAAAAGAAATACCGAAAGATGCTTGGTGCGATTTAACACTTTCTCAATGGAAGAATTTACAACAAAAGCGGGAATTAATAGGAGTTTCTCGTCGCATCGTTGCTCAACATTTGGGTATTTATGATAAAATTATTCAACAATGGGAACAAAAAATCGATAATGTCATGCCCAAGTTTTCTCTTTTCCAAAAATATTTGGACTTAATAAAAGTAAAGGAAGAAAACATTAATCCTTTTACTGTTTTTATTCCGTTAAAAAATATTAATGAGAAAGATTTGCCATTAGAAGCAGAATTTTATCTCAATAATCACACCCGGTCTATCAAGACGCATTTTTCACTTGATGCAAATTTGGCTTATTTGATTGGCTGGTATTTAGGAGATGGCTGCTGGTCATTTCAAAGAAAAAATCCAAACCGTTTTTCTATCTCCATCGGAAAAGAAAAAGCGGAACACTATCTAAATAATCTTAAAAATATCATTAAATCTATCTTTCAAGCAGAACCAATTATTGAATATCGGAAAAAAACTAATGATTATGTTATTCACTTTCACTCCTTCTCCTTTAAATTGCTTCTTGAACATTTTGGATTATTAAACAAAAAAGCTTTTGAGAAATTTATTCCTAATTTGTTTTTTAATGTTAAACCAGAAATTCAAGAGGCATTGCTGAGGGGTCTTTTGGAGAGTGATGGTTTTATTACTGTTTGGGAAAAATTTGGTAAAATCAAAAAAGTTATTTATGGTTGGCGGGTTTCCTCGCGAGATTTAGCCGAGGGGATTATAACGATATTCCGGCAGTTGGGCATTTTTCCTGCTTATTCTGTGAATAAACAAAAAGACCATTATCTTAACACCACTCTTATTCGTTCCAATCATTTTGCTTACGATGTTTCTATTTCCACCGTGGAATATTTAGAAAAAACAAAAAACATTTGGCAGTTTCATAAAGATGCTAACAAAATTTCTTCTTATCTTAAAACTGTTAATCAAAAACAATGTTTAGGTAAATCAAAATGGATAAAAGATTTTTCTAGTGATTTTGTTCTTCTACCAGTACGATCAATTACTCGCCTAAATCCTAACGATAAATGGGTTTATGACTTTTCCGTTTTTGCTCATCAAAATTTTATTGCCGGTCCGGGTGGCATTTTATTACACAACACCGATGGTGCTCACATTAGAACCCTGCTTTTGACCCTTTTTTACCGTTATTTCACTCCGGTGATTGAAAATGGCTATCTTTATATTGCTCAACCGCCGCTTTACCGCATCCAATCTGGAAAAGAAGTAAAATACGCGTATAATGAAGCAGAGAAAGAAAAGATAATAAAAGAAATAAGCGCAGCGCACAGCGCAAAGCGCAAAGCGAATGAAGACGAAAATAAAGAAACGATTAGCGATAAGCGCTTAGCGCTTAACATCCAACGCTATAAAGGTTTAGGCGAAATGAATCCAGAACAACTTTGGGAGACGACAATGGATCCAGAAAAAAGAATTTTAAAACAGGTCACTATTGAAGATGCTCAAGAAGCAGAAAGATTATTCGATATTCTAATGGGAGAGACAGTTGAGCCAAGAAGACATTTTATTCAAAGCCAAGCAACAATGGTGAAAAACCTGGACATTTAACCAATCTTAAACTATCACATTCGTATCATTCGTGTTTAATTCGTATCATTCGTATTATACCCAAGCCGCTTGAATATAACTTGAATATAATACGAATCTGCGAATGTATGCGAATGCCACGAATAGAATTAATATGTTTTCCCGTTTAAAGTCCTACATCAGAGAATCGTATCTGGAATTTCGCCGAGTAAATTGGTTGGGTCGCAAGGAAACAATTCGTCTGACATTAGTGGTAATTATTCTGTCTATCACTGTGGCAATTTTTTTAGGGATATTGGATTTGGGATTTGCGTATTTATTGAATAAGTTTTTAATATAAAACATACGCTGATTGATGCGGATTTAAACTGATTTATACGGATAATTTTATCAGTATTAATCAGCTCTAATCAGTATTAATCAGCGTTAAAATATAATATATATTTATGGAACAAATGTCTGAAAAAGTTAAATCTCCAAAAACACCTCAAGTTTCAAGTAGGGATATTAAGAAAAAAGGGGAGCGGCATTGGTATGCGGTTCATACCTATTCCGGCTATGAAGATGCGGTAGCGCGTTATTTACTGCAAAGGATTGATTCTTTAGAAATGCATGATAAAATTTTTAATGTTTTGGTTCCTAAAGAGAAGAAGGTAAAAATAAAGAATGGTAAGCGCAAAACAGTAGAAGAAAAAATTTATCCCGGCTATGTTTTGGTTGATATGATTATGGACGAAGATTCTTGGTATGTAGTGAGAAATACTCCTCGGGTAACTGGTTTTGTGGGCGCTGATTCCACCGAACCCACCCCGCTTTCTAAAGACGAAATTGAGGCCTTGATGGCTCGGATGAAAGGCGAGGAAGTTAAATTTAAAGTTGAATTCCGAGTAGGCGAGACGGTTAAAATTATTGATGGACCATTTAAGGATTATGAAGGAAAAATCGCCGCGATTGATGAAGAGCATGGAAAAATTAAAGTGATGGTACCAATTTTTGGCAGAGAAACAGCAGTAGAACTGGATTCGTTGCAGGTACAGAAGATATAGCTAGCATGCGAATAAGTTATACGAATGTGCGCGAATAATCTTCGAATATTCGCATACTATTAGCATATATTCGCATAATCATTAGTATGAAACCAATCAAAACAATTATCAAACTTCAGATTCCGGCAGCTGCTGCCAATCCAGCCCCTCCGGTCGGTCCGGCTTTGGGTCAGCACGGCGTTAATATCGCCCAATTTTGTCAAGAATTTAATGAAGCCACGAAAGATATGGCGGGCAATATTATTCCAGTTGAAATTACCATTTATGAAGATCGAAGTTTTGATTTTAAGTTAAAAACTCCGCCGACTTCGGATTTACTAAGAAAGGCAGCCGGTATTGAAAAAGGTTCTAGCGATCCATTAAAAAATAAAGTAGGCAAGGTTACCAAAGCCCAAATTAGGGAAATTGCTGAAAAAAAGATGGTAGATTTAAATACCGATGATATTGAAGTGGCAATGAGAATAGTTGAAGGAACAGCCCGTTCAATGGGGATAACCATCGAATAAGTTCGGAGCACTAAATCCGAAACAAACTTTAAAAATTTTCAATTATCAATTTTCAATTATCAATCAAGTCCCAATTTTTCAATTTTCAATGTTTGATAATTGAATCATTGAAAATTGATTGTCTCCCTTCGGGAGGTCTCCCGTAGGGAGAAAAATTGCCTGCCCCGTGGCATCCTGAAGGGATTGCTTCGGGGTCATTGAAAATTGAAAATTAAAATTCGGATTTCGAATTTATTTCTATGCGGCCTTCTAAAGATGAATATTATTTAAAAATCGCCAAGCATATTGGCTTAAGATCTACTTGCTTCCGTAATAGAGGGGGAGCAGTGATTGTTCGTGATGATCAAATTATTGCTACAGGTTATATTGGCGCTCCTCGAAAAACTAAAGATTGCTTCGAGAGAAACGAATGCTTAAGGGATAAGTTGAAGATTCCTCATGGTAAACAATACGAAATATGTCGTTCGGTTCATGCAGAAATGAATGCGATTATTAATGCGGCGAGAGCCGGAGTGTCTCTTTTGGGAGCAGATATGTATCTTTCTTTTGAAAACCCAAAAGATAATACACCGCGAGATAGTTTTCCTTGTTTTATTTGTAAAAAAATGATTATCAATGCTGGTATAAATAAGGTAATCTGTTCAACTCAAGATGGCGGGATGAAAATATTTAAAATAGAGGATTGGGTTCGAGATTGGCAAGAAAAAGATATTTTAGACGATCAACATCAATATGGCGATGATTTAAATATTAAAGAAGGGTACACAACTGCCAATGACAATAACTAAGCTACTTGACAACTTCTATTTTATTCATAAAATTTGAGATGAATTTCTAAAAGGTCAGATGTAAAAGAAGGTCAGATATAAAAGCAAATTGTGAAGCGCGAATCGTCTCGCTACGGATCCTTCCAGAAGGAGACAAAGCGTATAAAATAAACGGTTAGCGCTTTACAATGAGCGATTCTCAAACGATTATGAATATCAAACCACTTTCCAACCATATTTTCCTCGAGCCAATCGAGGAAGAAAAAACTACTAAATCTGGCATTGTTTTGCCAGAGACAGCAGAAAAAGAAAAGCCAATTAAAGGCAAAATTATTGCTGTTGGTCCAGGAAAGCTCAATGATAAGGGTGAAAGAATTCCTATGTCAGTAAAGGTCGGTGACATTGTTTTGCTCAAAAAGTACGGACCCGACGAAATTGAAATTGATGATAAAAAATATTTAGTCGGGGACGAAGAAGATATACTCGCCATCATAGAATAGATATTTATAGATATTTATGGATATTTATTGATATTTGCTCGCTACTGCTCGCGATATTTATTGCAACAAATATCAATGAATATCGCAGCCAAAGGCTGCAAATATCTACAAATATCTAATTAAAATTATGCCTAAGCAATTACTTTTTGATGAAAAAGCGCGGCAAGCGCTTAAAAAAGGTGTTGATAAGTTAGCTAACGCAGTGCGGATTACCTTGGGTCCGCGTGGTCGAGCGGTTGTTTTAGAAAAGGGCTATGGTGCGCCAGTGATTACCCGAGATGGCGTGACGATTGCCAAAGAAATCGAATTAGAGGATAAAATTGAAAATATTGGCGCGGAATTAATTAAAGAAGTGGCTTCTAAAACCAATGATGTGGCTGGCGACGGCACAACTACTGCTACTTTACTGGCTCAAGTTTTAATCAATGAAAGTATTAAAAATGTGGCGGCTGGGATTGATCCCATTGGCACGCAGAAAGGCATGCAAAATGCTTATGAAGTTGTTTTAGAAACATTAAAAAAACTTTCTCAAAAAATTTCTACTAAAGAAGAAATTGCTCAAGTGGCAACTATTTCCAGCCGCGACAAAGAAATCGGCAATTTGATTGCTGAGGTAATTGATACGGTAGGCAAAGATGGTGTGGTGACAGTTGAAGAATCTCAAACATTAGGTTTATCAAAAGAACTGGTTGAAGGATTGCAATTTGATCGTGGTTATATCTCGCCTTATATGATTACCAATCCAGAAAGAATGGAAGCAGTTTTAGAAGACCCTTATATTTTAGTGACAGATAGAAAAATTTCATCTGTCAATGAACTTCTGCCGCTTTTAGAAAAATTAGTGCAATCTGGCAAAAAAGAATTAGTGATTATTGCCGATGAGGTTGAGGGCGAAGCCTTAGCCACTTTAGTAGTAAATAAATTGCGGGGAGTTTTCAATGTTTTAGCGGTTAAAGCGCCCGGATTTGGTGACAGACGAAAGGAAATGCTTGAAGATATTGCGATTGTTACTGGCGCAGATTTCATTTCCGAAGATGTGGGCCGAAAGTTAGAAAATGTTGATATTACCTCCTTGGGTCAGGCTCATCGAGTAATTTCTAATAAAGACAATACGACCATTGTTGGTGGCAAGGGTTTGAAAGAACAAATTGAAAAGCGGATTAGCCAAATTAAACTCCAGATTCAAAAAACTGATTCTGAATTTGATAGAGAAAAATTACAAGAACGTTTGGGTAAATTATCTGGCGGCGTGGCAGTGATAAAAGTTGGTGCTGCGACTGAAGTGGAACAAAAAGAAAAACAACATCGAATTGAAGACGCGGTAGCTGCCACCAAAGCCGCAATTGAAGAAGGAATTGTGCCTGGTGGTGGTGTGGCTTTGGTTCGAACAGCGGAATCGGTTAAAGAATTAATTAATAAATTTGAAAAAGATCAATTAGCAGAAATTGTGGGCGCAAAAATTGTTTTAGAAGCATTATACGCGCCATTAAAACAAATTGCTGAAAACGCCGGTTATAATGGTTCGGTAGTTTTAGATAAGGTTTTAGCTCAGAAAGATGATTATGGCTTTAATGCCGCGACTGGAAAATATGAGAATTTAATTAAGGCCGGAATTGTTGATCCAACCAAAGTCACGCGTTCGGCTTTACAAAATGCTGTCTCAATTGCCTCAATGTTTTTAATTACCGAAGCCGTGGTAGCGGATTTGCCAGAAAAGAAAGAAAAGTCAGGAGGACGTATGCCAATGGATGAAGAATACTAAAGATAAATTTCCAATTTCCAATTTCTAATATGCCTTATTTAACTTTAACCAATATTGTCATTATCATAGCCGTTGTCATCGTTCTTTGGCTGGTTTTAACTTTTAATAGTTTGGTGAAAAGGCGTTACCGGGTAAGAGAGGCCTGGTCGGATATTAATGTTCAGTTAAAGCGGCGGTATGATTTGATTCCTAATTTAGTGGAAACTGTTAAGGGCTATATGACGCACGAAAAAACAGTTTTTGAAAAAGTGACAGAGGCGCGAGCCAAAGCTTTAAATGCTTCTAGTAAAATTGAGAAAGCCGGGGCTGAAGATGCTTTATCTAATACTTTAAAAACTTTGTTCGCAGTGGCAGAAAATTATCCAGAATTAAAAGCCAATGCCAATTTTTTGGATTTACAAAGAGAATTGGCTGACACCGAAAATAAAATTCAGGCAGCCCGGCGCTTCTACAACGCCAATGTGATGGACTACAATACAAAAATTGAAAGCTTTCCAACAAATTTGATTGCTGGAATATTTGGCTTCAAGAAAGAAGAATTTTTTGGTTTAGAATCAGAAGTAGAAAAAGAACCAGTGAAAGTGAAGTTTTAAAATGACTACTCACGATGACTACTGATCGTCATTGCGAGCCGGCTCTTCTTTTTGTCATTGCGAGCCCTCTACTCTTGTCATTGCGAGGCGCAGCCGAAGCAATCTTACATTAGCCCGCCGTCGTCATTGCGAGGGCTTTAGCCCGAAGCAATCTTACAATAGTGTAAATGAGATTGCCGCGTCGGGCTTACGCCCTCCTCGCAATGACAAAGTGAGTAGTAGTCATTGCGACCTCCTTTTGTCATTGCGAGGCTGCGCCAGCAGCCGAAGCAATCTTACATTAGCCCGCCGTCGTCATTGCGAGCGAAGCGAAGCAATCTTACATTAATGTAAATAAGATCGCCACGGCCTAACGGCCTCGCGATGACAAACCGGATCTGTCATTGCGAGCCGGCGTGAGCCGGCGAAGCAATCTTACATTAGTGTAACACCAATGTAAGATCGCCACGGCCTAACGGCCTCGCGATGACAGAAAAAAGAAGACGTCCTCGCGATGACACGTCGAAACTGTCATTGCGAGGCGCAGCCGAAGCAATCTTACATTAGCCCGCCGTCGTCATTGCGAGGCGAAGCCGAAGCAATCTTGCATTAATGTAAAGAGATTGCCGCGTCGGGCTTACGCCCTCCTCGCAATGACAAAGTGAGCAGTAGTCATTGCGACCTCCTTTTGTCATTGCGAGGCTGCGCCAGCAGCCGAAGCAATCTTACAATAGTGTAAAGAGATTGCCACGGGGACTACGTCCCCTCGCAATGACAAATACATACGTCATTGCGAGCCCTCTACTCTTGTCATTGCGAGCGAAGCGAAGCAATCTTGCATTAATGTAAATGAGATTGCCGCGTCGGGCTTACGCCCTCCTCGCAATGACAAAACGGGTAATGTCATTGCGAGGCCGCCGAAGGCAGCCGAAGCAATCTTACATTGATGTTGTCATTGCGAGGGCTTTTTAGCCCGAAGCAATCTTACCTTGATGTTGTCATTGCGAGGCGAAGCGAGGCAATCTCATAAAACTAAAAATTAACTTGTGTTTTGATATATTCTCTAATACGATCGTATTTTTCAAAGCCTTCGGTAGGAAGAAGAACAGAAATGTTTTTAGTGCTTGAAGCATCGCTATTAATTGCGCCGTTGGTAACAGGAATCTCGGCAGTTCTAAAGAGTTTAGTGGAAAAATCTAAAACAATACTTTGAAATTTTAATTTTGAAAAATCTGTCTTAAATAAAACTTCGCTAATGATTTTTGAATCAAGATTAAGAGTTTTTAAAGTCTCTGAATTAATAAAAAACTTTTTAATAAAAGCAAATTTTTGCGCTTGACTTAATAATTTAAATTTTTCAAAAGCCTTTTCTATGATTTGGTGTTGATTTTTTTCTCTAAAAAAATCGCCTTCAGGATTAAAACGGTTGCGAATTAACCAAACCGCATCTTCGCCGTTTAAATGCACAGTGCCTGGACCAAGAGTGTAGCCGCTTACCCAATCAATTGCCGGTTCGGAAAGAGTGATATCCACGCCTTTTAATTCATCAATCATTTCTTTTATTGTTCTTAAATTAACAACAAGATAACCATTAACTTTAAACCCGGTAATATCTTCAATTTTCTCTAATACCACTTCTTTTTTATTTTTGTTAAATACTTCGTTAATTTTAAACTGTTCTTTTTTGTCAGCGATCCACAAATCGCGGGGAATAGAAATAAGAAAAACTTTTGATTTTTCGGGAATATAATGAACCAACAAAATAGCATCGGCTAATTTTTCGTCTGACAATCCAAAAACCACCACCGTGATTGGTTGCGGTTTTAAAAAATCAGCAAAAAAAGAAGTGGCACTTTGCCATTCGATATTGCGTCCGGGAAGTTTAAATAATAAAAATATTCCTCCCAGAATCAAAATAATTACTATTAAAAAAACAATAATCTTTCTGTTCATTTGTTTTTACTATAGAAGCAGAAGGTCGCAGACGACAAGTAGAGGGTCGCAGATGACAAGCAGAGGGTCGCAGACAATATCAGCGTAAATCAGCGTAGTAATCAGCGTGAATCTGCATTTAGTCAGCATTAATCAGCTTGCCTGCCCCGTGACGACTGTCATTGCGTCATTGCGAGCCGGCTTTTCTTTTTGTCATTGCGAGCCGGCTTTAGCCGGCGAAGCAATCTTATTAGCCCCTTGTCATTGCGAGGGCTTTAGCCCGAAGCAATCTTACATTAGCCCGACGTTGTCATTGCGAGGAGCGAAGCGACGAAGCAATCTTACATTAATGTTGTCATTGCGAGCGAAGCGAAGCAATCTTACATTAGCCCTCCCTGTCATTGCGAGGAGCGAAGCGACGAAGCAATCTTACATTAATGTTGTCATTGCGAGCGAAGCGAAGCAATCTTACTTTGATGTAAATGTAACACCAACGTAAGATCGCCACGGCCTACGGCCTCGCGATGACAGAAAAAGAAGACGGCCTCGCGATGACGCATCGAAACCGTCATTGCGAGGCGAAGCCGAAGCAATCTTGCATTAATGTTGTCATTGCGAGGCGAAGCCGAAGCAATCTATAGAAGTTCAACTTCAATAATTTAAACATTTTGGGCGCTTGATAGCCATACCTAATACCTAAGAGTAGTATATTAGGTCCGGTTTTTCGAACTTTACCCTATATAATATAAAAAATTTTCAAAAAATAAAAGAGGAGGGGGAATTATCAACCTAACCAAAATTAAATCTAATGTAAGAATTTTAGGAATTTATGGAAGTGGAAGAATTTATGGAAGTTGAACTTCCATAAATTACTATTATAAATTACGATCGTAAATTATAATAGTAAATTTTGGGGTTGGGAAGCATAGGATTAATGGTCAATGGTTGTTTTCTTTTGAAAAATATGCTAATTTATTTCAAAAATGACACTCTATACGCAAAAAGAATCAAATATTTTTAAAACCTGGCTGCTTTTTAGTTTGTTTTTGATTATTGTGATTGGCATTGGTTGGTTTTTTTCACGGCTTTATAATGATCCGTCAATTTTGTATTTGGCGGTTATTTTTAGTTTTTTAATGAACTTTATTGCCTATTGGTATTCTGATAAAATTGTTTTAAAAATGGCAAATGCGGTGCCGATAGAAAAGAAAAACGCGCCCGAGCTTTACAATATCGTGGAAAATCTTTGCATTACCGCGGGTTTGCCAGTGCCAAAAATTTATTTGATTCGTGAAAGACAACCTAATGCTTTTGCTACTGGTCGCAATCCCAAACACGCGGTCGTGGCCGTAACCGAAGGTTTGTTAGAAAAATTAGACCGTTCCGAATTAGAAGGAGTGATTGCCCATGAACTTTCTCATATTGGTAATCGCGATATGTTGTTGTCAACGGTCATCGTCGTATTGGTTGGTTTTATTTCTATTCTTTCTGATATTTTTTTACGTTCCAGTTTTTTTGGCGGATTTAGAAGCCGTGACGATAGAGATTCTGGTCAAGCCGGAGCGATTTTAATGCTAATTGGCATTATTTTAGCAATTTTAGCGCCGATTAGCGCTACTCTGATTCAATTAGCCATTTCCCGAAAAAGAGAATTTTTAGCCGATGCCTCAGGCGCTTTGTTAACGCGTTATCCAGAAGGTTTAGCCCGCGCCTTAGAAAAAATTTCTTCTGATCCCGCACCAATGCGCGTGGCTAACAATACCACTGCCCACTTATGGTTTAATAATCCTTTCAAAGGCAAAAGTAAAACCTCTTGGTTAACCCGTCTCTTTATGACCCACCCGCCTATTGAAGACAGAATTAAGGCGTTAAGAGGTTTACAGATATGACGATGACTATTGACTGTTATTGCGAGTCTCTCCCACTCGTCATTGCGAGCCCTCTACTCTTGTCATTGCGAGCGAAGCGAAGCAATCTTACATTAGCCCGCCGTCGTCATTGCGAGGGCTTTAGCCCGAAGCAATCTTACATTAGCCCCTTTTGTCATTGCGAGCGAAGCGAAGCAATCTTACAATAATGTAAATATAACACCAATGTAAGATCGCCACGGCCTCACGGCCTCGCGATGACAAAAAAGAGAAAACGACCTCGCGATAACAGATAGGGTTAGCCGTTGCGATGACGCGTCGAAACCGTCATTGCGAGGCGCAGCCGAAGCAATCTTACATTAGAACATACGAAAGACACCATTAAAGAATTAAAAAAAGAAATAAAAAGATTAAGGGCTTTAGTTGATTATGATTTTCTAACCGGTCTTTATAATCGTCGAGGATTTATTAGAGAATCAGAAAAATTTTTAGAAGAGATTAAAAAAGAAAGAAAATTTAAAGAAAGGCGAAAGATAGCCATTAGATTTTTTTCTCTTATTTTTATTGATATCGATGATTTAAAGACAATGAATGATAATTATGGACATCAAGCAGGGGATAAGGCTTTAAAAAAGGCGGCTAGTATATTTAAAAAGTTTGTTCGTAAAACAGATATCATTGGTCGCTGGGCAGGAGACGAATTTGTAATCGGCTTAATTGACGCGGATGAAAAAAATGCCATTAAAATTGTTGAGAAGATAAGAGATAGTTTAAAGAAAACAAAAATTAGAGGACAAAAATTAAGCGCGAGTTTTGGCATCATTACTGTTTCCAATGAGAAAATAAAGAGAAACTTGTTAAATCTTAATAGTTTAGTTAAAAAAGCGGATAAAGCAATGTACGAAGTTAAAAAGAAAAGCAAGGGCTTTGTGGCTATTTATCAATAGGCAAAATAAAATTATTATATTATGGAGAGGTCGCATAGCGGTCTAGTGCGCGGCTCTGGAGAAGCCGTAGGTCCGAAAGGGCCTCGTGGGTTCGAATCCCACCCTCTCCGCCAATCTTTTAACCACGTCATTATAAGCGACCGAAGGGAGTGTGGTAATCTTAGCTGACTACTGACTACTGACTATGACGATGACCGCTGACAACTGACCGTCATTGCGAGGCGCAGCCGAAGCAATCTTACATTAGCATGGCGTTGTCATTGCGAGGGCTTTAGCCCGAAGCAATCTTACCTTGGTGTAGTCGCGAAGTGAAGTAATCTTACAATGGTGTAATTCCATTATCCAATTGATTAAATAGTTTAAAGTTAGCTTGGTGATTACTTATCATTTTTACTTATCATTTTGTAATTTTTTACTTCTCTGTTTACTTTTCTGTAAATTTTACTATCATAACTTACGATCGTAATTTATAATAGTAAATTGAGCTAATAATGATTATTGACTGCTGACAATGGTTATTTGTCTTCCTTCGACAAGCTCAGGAAGTAAATATAAAACTCTGTCCAATTGATTGGACAGTCCAATTGATTGGACAAAGTTTATTTGATTATGCTACAAGTTTAAACCCCACCAATTTTGGTTCAGTTAATTGAACCAAGGTTTATGAGATTGCCGCGTTGCCTCGCCTATAACTCCTCGCAATGACATGATTGCCACGTCGGGCTTACGCCCTCCTCGCAATGACAAAGTGGATAATAGTCATTGCGAGGCGAAGCCGAAACAATCTTACGTTAGCCCCACTTGTCATTGCGAACGAAGCGAAGCAATCTTACGTTAATGTAACCGCGAAGCGAAGCGGAGCGATTTAAAAAATGATTAACACTAATGTAAGATTGCCACGCTCCTTTCAGTCGCTCGCAATGACAAGACAAAGATTGCCACGTCGCCTACGGCTCCTCGCAATGACCCTCTTTTTGTCATTGCGAGCCGGCTTTAGCCGGCGAAGCAATCTTACATTAGTGTAACACCAATGTAAGATCGCCACGGCCTCACGGCCTCGCGATGACATAATTGCTTTCTCGCCTTCGGCAGGCTCGCAATAATAATTGTTCATTTGACTAAATTTCTTAAAAAAATATAATAAAATCAATGAGAAAGATAAATAATAAAACTGTTGAAAGGCAAATTAGAGAGATTGTTTTTAAATTTCTTAACCCAAAAGAATATAAGGTTTTTATTTTCGGCTCGAGAGCCACAGGAAAGGCGAAAAAATTTAGTGATTATGATATTGGGATTTTAGGAAAGAAACCTGTGCCTGGAGAAAAAATGGCTCTAATCGAGGAAGCGTTTGAAGAGTCGGATTTACCTTTTAAAATAGAAGTGGTTGATTTTTCTTTGGTGTCTTCTAAATTTCAAAATATCGCTTTATCTAAAATTAAAGAACTCCAACCGATAAAATGAAAAAATTTGAGAGTTTAATTGAAGATTTAAAAAAGGCGAACAAAAGATTAAAAGAAGCCGTTAAAGCGAAGCCGACCAGAATGAATAAAGACGCCACGCTTCAGAGGTTTGAATTTACTTTTGAATTATCTTGGAAGACTATCCAAGAATGGGTAAAAGATAATGGTTTAGTTTGTAAAAGTCCTAAAGATTGTTTTCGTTTAGCCGCCCAACTCGATCTTATAGAGAAACCTCAAGTTTGGTTTGATTTTCTAAAATATAGAAATCTTGTTGCCCACACCTATAACGAAAAAATAGCTGATAAAATTTATCGACAAGCAATTAAATTCCCTTCAGAGATTGATAATTTACTGGAAAAAATTAAAAGTAGAGAAAGATAGATAAAGATAGATAAAGATAGAGAAAAATAGTAAAATGAGATTAGACTTAAAGGATTTAGAGATTTATAATTTAGCCAGAGGGGGGGGTAGTGAAGCAGAAGCTCTACTACCCCCCTAGAGAGATTTCTTGCGACGCTTGGAAAATCTATAAAGAAATGGATTGGCAAACCAAGAGAGTTATTAGCGATCAATGCTGAAAGATTTGGTAATTTCACTATTTAGATAGGAATAAATTTAATTATAATGCCCGCGCCCTCTTTTAGAATCTCTTCATTAGACAGATTTATTAAAAGAAAGAGATTTAATAAATAATCAAACCTATAAAAACCTTAATAGAAAACTCCGCAAAATAATGGTAAAATTAAATAATTACATTAAAACCATAAAATGAACAAACTCAAAACTTTATTCCTTAGCATCATCATCGCTTTAGCAGTAGCAGCCATTGCATTTGCCTGGACCAATCCTCCTGGCACTCCTCCTTCTGGCGGCGGCGCTTTGTACTTTTCTAACGGCAACGTCGGCATCGGGACGACGAGTCCAGGATACAAACTTGATGTTTCAGGTAGTTTCCGCGCGACTGGTGATTGGTCTTTAGGAGGTTCGGCTCAGACAGATTTAGCAATGAATAGCAAAAACATTACTGGCGTTAATAAATTAACCGTGGCGACCATTGACCCGGTGTATGAGATTAAAGATAAAAAATATGCCAGCTATGCGGCTTCAATAGTTGGTGGAGTAAAAGAAGAATATGTGGGACGCGCTGAGTTGAAAAAGAAAGAAAAATTAGTTGACAGCGCGGCTTACGAATATGTGATTGATTTTTCAAAATTGGATGAGGGAAGTGATTTGTGGGTATGGCGAAGGGTTGTTGATTTTTCTCGCGACAATGTTGAAGTTTTTGCCACGCCTTATAAAGTGGCAGCGCCGATTGCTTATGAGATAGATGGTGAAAAGATTATTTTCCGAACCAAGGTTTTAAGTTCTTTGTTTGGCGAATTGCCGGAGAAGATTGAAATTTCTTATCGGTTGGTGGGCAAGAGATTTGATTGGCAAAATTGGTCAACGTTGGTTAAAGACCAAACAGAAAAGGCGAATTTGATTATAAAATAAAATGGCTTTCTCTGTCATTGCGAGGAGCATTCTCTTCTGTCATTGCGAGGAGCCGCAGGCGACGTGGCAATCCCGTCATTGCGAGGGGACGTAGTCCCCGTGGCAATCTCTTTACACTATTGTAAGATTGCTTCGGCTGCTGGCGCAGCCTCGCAATGACAGATCCGGTTTGTCATCGCGAGGCCATCTTCTTTTTTTTGTCATCGCGAGGCTTTTTCTTTTTATTTGTCATCGCGAGGCCGTTAGGCCGTGGCGATCTTACATTGGTGTTACACTAATGTAAGATTGCTTCGCTTCGCTCGCAATGACAAGTGGGGCTAATGTAAGATTGCTTCGCTTCGCTCGCAATGACGAGTGGGGCTAATGTAAGATTGCTTCGGGCTAAAGCCCTCGCAATGACAACATTGCATTACACTAATGTAAGATTGCTTCGGCTGCTGGCGCAGCCTCGCAATGACATTACCCACTTTGTCATTGCGAGGAGTTATAGGCGAGGCAACGCGGCAATCTCATAAACCTTGGTTCAATTAACTGAACCAGGATTGGTAGGGTTAAAACTTGTAGAATAACCAAAATAAACTTTGTCCAATCAATTGGACAGAGTTTTATATTTACTTCCTGAGCTTGTCGAAGGAAGACAAATAATCATTGTCAGCAGTCAATAATCATTGTTAGCTCAATTTACTATTATAAATTACGATCGTAAGTTATAATAGTAAAATTTACAGAGAAGTGAAAAATTACAAAATGATAAGTAAAAAATGATAAGTAATCACTAAGCTAACTTTAAACTGTCCAATCAATTGGACAATCGGACAATGGAATTACGCCATTGTAAGATTACTTCGCTTCGCGATTACACCAAGGTAAGATTGCTTCGGCTGCTGGCGCAGCCTCGCAATGACAGATCCGGTTTGTCATCGCGAGGCCGTTAGGCCGTGGCGATCTTACATTGGTGTTACACTAATGTAAGATTGCTTCGCTTCGCTCGCAATGACAAAGAGAAAATGTCATTGCGAGGAGCAGTAGGCGGCGAAGCAACCTCAAAAGATTGCTTCGCTTCGCTCGCAATGACAAGGGGCTAATGTAAGATTGCTTCGGGCTAAAGCCCTCGCAATGACAACATTGCATTACACTATTGTAAGATTGCTTCGGCTGCTGGCGCAGCCTCGCAATGACAGTATAGACATTCATAGATACTTGCTCGCTTCGCGAGCGATACTTATAGATACTAATAGATACTCATAGATACTAATAGATATTTATTGATATTATGAAAATAGATATTTATTGATATTATGAAAAAGAAACATATTTTATTAGAAGATTTGGAGGTGTATCAATTAGCCAGAGAATTGTCGAAAATTGGTTGGGAAATTTATGATTCTTTAACTTGGCAGGATAAAAAGATTATGGGAGATCAGTTTATCACGGCCACAGATTCTTTCGGGGCAAATATTGCCGAGGGCTACAGCCGCTATCATTATTTGGATAAAATAAAATTTTTCTATAATGCCAGAGCCTCGCTTACCGAAGCCGAACATTGGCTGGAACTTTTGAGAGAACGCGATAAAATTAAAGAAAAGAATTATCAAGCATATAAAGAAGTCGCTAACAAAGCATCCTTAAAATTACAAAATTTCATCTCGGCAGTCTACAAAGCCAAAAAGTCGAACAATTAATATCTATATCAATGAATATCAATGAATATCCATTAATATCAAATGTTATGTATTTGACTTTTGGTTTTAAATTGTGATAAAATAAATTATATGGCTAAAACTAAATCAAAGGCATCTTATGGCAGGCGATTGCCTCTCTTAGTGGAAAAAGGCGAGGATGGTTTTTATGTGGTTGAATGCCCGCTTTTTGAAGGTTGCTATACTCAAGGTAAAACTCTTGATGAGGCCTTGCGCAATATCCGCGAGGTGATAGAGCTGATTCTTGAAGAGAAAGAAACCCGAGAAATTCTCAAAAACTATAATCCTGAAGAAATTAGTCTTCATACTATTACAGTGTAGCTATGACAAAATTACCGATTATTTCTGGCCGCCAACTTATTAAAATTTTATCTAAATTAGGCTATCGCGAAGTTCGTCAACGCGGTAGCCATATTCGTTTAAGCTGTCCTAATAGAAAATCAATAACCATTCCTGATTACAAAGTTATAGATAAATCTCTCCTCAGAAAAATATTACGAGATGCTGAATTGACTGTAGAAGAATTTATACAAATCTATCGAGGTTGAACTTCAATAAATGATTACTGACTCAAATTTATTACTTTGATAGGCTCAGCAAATATAGATTGCTCCGCTTCGCTTCGCGGTTACATTAATGTAAGATTGCTTCGGCTGCTGGCGCAGCCTCGCAATGACAACGGGTTCAGCCTCGCAATGACATTATCCGCTTTGTCATTGCGAGGGGACGTAGTCCCCGTGGCAATCTCATAATAACAATCTTGAATTTAATCATTATGATTAGTTATAATTATTTTAATTAAAATCAACCTCGGCTTTAATAAAATTTTAATAATCAACAATGAAAATAAAGCCACCTAAAGATTCTCCGCGTCATTTTTTAAATAAAAAACAAAAAAATTTTCTCCAGGCCTTTCTTTATAGTTTTTTATTGATTGTCACGATTATTTTATTGTTTAGCGGTTTAACGTTTTTAAGAGATTTTTTCCTTCAGGCGCTAAAAGACACTTCCTCATCTTCGTCGCAGAATTTAAGATACGCTTTTGAAGAGGCTTCATCATCAACCGAGAAAGAAAAAGAAACAACCTCAACACCGGAAATAGGCTCGTTGAAGAATAAGTTAGAAAAATTATTTTCAGCCAACACCCAGCCATCCTCAACTAAACCTCAACCATCTTTGCCTTCGCCCCCAACCAACGCGCCAGTCATACCCACTTTAAATTCAACCTTTAGCGACATTTTTTCGGGCCGCGGTTGGATTGATGAAAATGAAACAACAATGTATCAAGATGAAAATGTGATGGCTTTTATTTTCCCGCCACGCCTTAATTGGCAAAAGATTGATGATTTCAGCCAAATAGCCAAATTAAAATCGTTGAACTTTTTAGAAAAAAGAGAAGACGGCAGCGTAGCGAGTTGTTTGGCTAACAGTCAATGTTTGGTGAAAAAGGATTTAAAAATTTTTTGGCAACAAGCCAATGGTAGTTTGGGACAAGAAATTAATTTGCCGAATGAATTGCAGGCTTTGATCCGTCAGGGCAATTTGGTTAATCTTTCGTTGGGCGCTTTAAGCAGTAAATGGGTGATCGGCGGCGTTTATAAAAATAATTCTCAATACGTCGCTTTGGTTTTTTATTTTGACGGCGCAACCTTTAGCCAACTTAATTTACCGCTTTCTTTTTCGCGTCAAGGTTTTTTGGGTTTTGGCGGCAAAGACGATGAGTGGCTTTTAATTTATAACGATTATCAGGGCTCGGGTTATAAAATAAAAACTTTAGCCAACGGCGCTTTAAAATCAACCGACATTTCTCAATTTTTAAATGTTAGATTAATGGGCGGCGGCTTTGAGCCAGTAATTTTAAGAAGCAGTAGAGAAAATCCAACGCTGCCGGGGAAATTTGATACTTGTTGGTATGTTTTAAGTTTAGACAAAAACAATCCTAAGCTAATAAAATTTTTTGAAAATTATAGCGGCGAGATTCAAGGCGCGGTGGATTTGCTGCCGCTTTTGAATTTATCTTTAGGCGCGCAAGTTTCTTTTCAAGAGATAGGCAGCAGACAATTAGCGGCAAAAATTAGTCTGCAATTTGGCGAAGAGGAATTTTGGTTATTGACTGATTTGGGTTTTGATAAAAGCCAGCCATTGAAAATAGTTTCAAAAAATTTATCTCATTACAACGCGCCTTTGCTGAACGCAACAATTTCGTTAATTGATTTAGCGTTAGCCGATAATCAAGTTAAATTTTTTCTTTCAACCGATAAAAAAAATTGGCGCAAAACCTCTTTAAACCAAGAAGTATCGTTTGCTGATTTAGCTAATGCCAATAGGCAAGAATTATACTGGAAAGCCGAATTTTATCCCTCCAATAACCCCGAAACCTCGATCTTTTTTAAAAAAATCGGCATCGGGTTTTATTTTATCAAAAAAGACTGATTAGGTTAGTTGTCATTGCAACCCCACTTGTCATTGCGAGCCCCCGTCATTGCGAGCCCCCACTCGTCATTGCGAGGCGCAGCCGAAGCAATCTTACATTAATGTAACCGCGAAGCGAAGTAATCTTACAATGGTGTAATTCCATTGTCCAATTGTCCAATTGATTGGACAGTTTAAAGTTAGCTTAGTGATTACTTATCATTTTGTAATTTTTCACTTCTCTGTAAATTTTACTATCATAACTTACGATCGTAATTTATAATAGTAAATTGAGCTAACAATGATTATTGACTGCTGACAATGGTTATTTGTCTTCCTTCGACAAGCTCAGGAACTAAATATAAAACTCTGTCCAATTGATTGGACAAAGTTTATTTTGGTTATTCTACAAGTTTAAACCCCACCAATTTTGGTTCAGTTAATTGAACCAAGGTTTATGAGATTGCCGCGTTGCCTCGCCTATAACTCCTCGCAATGACATGATTGCCACGCTCCTTTCAGTCGCTCGCAATGACAAAGTGGGTAATGTCATTGCGAGCGAAGCGAAGCAATCTTACATTGGTGTAAACAAAACAAAATGAACCAATCTTGCCCTGTGGATAACTCACTATTGATTCTAATCACAGAAACAATAAAATAATATTAAAAGGTCGCTTGTTAATAATTCAAAAAACGTTATTGCAGGTCGAACTTGTTATTGCGAGGCGAAGCAATCTTACATTGATGTAAATGAGATTGCCACGGGGACTACGTCCCCTCGCAATGACAAAGTGGGTAATGTCATTGCGAACGAAGCGAAGCAATCTTACAATAATGTAAAGAGATTGCCACGTCGGGTTTCACCCTCCTCGCAATGACAGAAAAGTAGGTATCCGTCATTGCGAGGGCTTTAGCCCGAAGCAATCTTACATTAATGTAACCGCGAAGCGAAGCGGAGCGATTTAAAAAATGATTAACACTAATGTAAGATTGCCACGCTCCTTTCAGTCGCTCGCAATGACAAGACAAAGATTGCCACGGCCTAACGGCCTCGCGATGACAAAAAGGAAGACGGCCTCGCGATGACAAAAGACGGGGTTGCCACGGGGACTACGTCCCCTCGCAATGACATAATTGCCACGTCGGGCTTACGCCCTCCTCGCAATGACCCATTTAGTCATTGCGAGCCGGCCTTAGCCGGCGAAGCAATCCTAACCTGTAGATAACTTACTATGGATAACTTAAAAAACAAAAAGAACATCATTTTAATCGCCGTTGTTTTATTAGTCGTTTTAGCAATCGCTGGTTGGCAATATTACGCTAAATTTGCTAAACAAAAATTAACAGGCACTGGCGGTAAGCCGAGTGAAACTACCGCTGAAAAAGTCAGTCCCACCCGTGAAGAAGTGCCAACAGATATCAAAATCCCTGAAGTCGGTGAACAGGTTTCTGATAAAAGCATTGCCGTGCCAAAAGTTGTTACCGAAGCAGCGCCTGGCGTTTCTGCCAAGTTGAGAATTTTTGATATCAAAGCCGAAAATAATAAATTTGAACCGTCAACGATTATTGCGAAAATAGGCGACACTGTTCATGTTAATTTCACAGCGGTTGATAAAACTTATGACATTACTTTTCCTGACTATGGTATGAAGCAAACAGCCAACAAAGGCGAAACAAAAATTTTGGAATTCCAAGCGGTTAGCGAAGGTAAATTTACCTATTATTGTGAATCTTGCGGCGGTTTAAATTCTAATGTAAAGGGCTATATCATAGTAGCCAAATAAAAAAATGAAAAAAAATAATAAAAAAATTGGTTTTACCTTAGCTGGGGTTTTTTTGGGTTTAATCTTTTTAATAAGCTATTTTTACTTTTTTGTTCAAGCAAAAACTATTACCATTGGAACATCTAATGATATCGTCTCTATCCCCGGCAGTTTACAGGCTAATTCTACAGGTAATACCGTTATCGGTGCTGCCAATGTTTCTGCTGGTCAATTCGGAGCCAACACTGGTGGAGGAAACTATTATTTTCCTGCTAACGTCGGCATCGGGACGACGGGACCGTGGGCAAACCTTACAATACAATCTGCAGCAGGTGCAGCAGCAATAGGTTTTGATGTGACCGGCTGGGGGAATGCTGGTAACATCAGGGCGTATAACGGAGGAGGACTGCAAATTCAGCCATATTCATCAGGCTGGGTGACCATTGGATTGTACTTAGCCCCAAACACTGGCAACGTCGGCATCGGGACGACGGCGCCAACAGTTAAATTACATGTAAAAGGTACCTCTTATACCGCATTGGGATGGGGTGGAGATACAGGGCTTATGCTTAGTGGTAATGCAGATGTGGGAGGCAAGAACTGGGTGAACATTAGATTTGATGGAACAGACGGAGATGCCATTATTCGTCTTGCAGAAAGCGAGCAGAATCGTGGTTTACAGTTCGGAGTTAACAATGCGAAGAATAGCAATCTGATTGTTGGTATGCAAATAACAGGAACTGGCAACGTCGGCATCGGGACGACGAGTCCAGGACAAAAGCTGACTGTTGCTGGTATTGTTGAATCAACTTCTGGCGGTTTTAAGTTTCCTGATGGCTCTGTCCAGTCCACGGCTTTCCTCGGC
>Ga0272448_1001959_pt1 | contig 26765 bp, 18 predicted proteins | sample YNPCB0191_FD_202220 | JGI IMG/M metagenome (GOLD analysis project Ga0272448, IMG submission 202220) | Hot spring sediment microbial communities from Yellowstone National Park, WY, United States - YNP-CB-019-1 | ecosystem: Environmental > Aquatic > Thermal springs > Hot (42-90C) > Sediment... | reverse complement strand
GAGGGACGTAACATCAAAAATAAATATGCCAGCTGAAAGGGAGGAGACCAAACTTAGAAATGCCTCATTTTTGTCTTGACAATGGGGGAAAGCTTGCCCTAATGTCTTTTTTGTTAAAAAAGAGTTAGCAAACATTAGTATTCACGGGATTTGAATTGTTTAATCAGGCTAAACAATGAAATTGTCTAGCACGTCAATTAATCTGCGTAGTATCCGGATATATATTTTGATTCTTGTCCTGTCTTTTTTCTGGTTGGCACCAATGGGTTGTTCTTCAAGCAAACAGGCTCAAAAGCCGGAGGCCAAACCCACGGGGTCTGGAAGCCCTGTTGTGATGACGGATCAGGAAGAACAGATTGCAAATCTTGGATTGAATGTTGCAAGAAGTTATGAACCCAAAGGTATTGTAATAGGATATAAAGCGGATAAAACATTAAATTTTTATGATGGTTCGTCTCACAGTCTTATGCTTGCAGTGTATCAGCTTGATAGTATCAATGCGTTCAATGAATTGGCCAAAGACTTAGACGGGGTTAATAAGCTTTTGAGTCTTAGCAAATTCGATAAAAGTGTCCTCGGATATGACCTTTACTTTGTAGAACCCGCTGAAACAAATCAGATAGAAATTGACAGGCTCGAAGGTGCAAAATGGCTTGCCATTGTTGCAGGCTATTATGAACTTATACCTGCACAGGCAATCCGTACGTATGAAATTCCGATAAATATTGAAAAAAAAGGAATGTATGGTTTTAGAAAAACAGAGGCAAAAGTTTCAAAACTAATTGTTAACCTGTTTTTAGGGTCTAATTCCATTCAGGAGATAAGAAACCCATGATGGATCCGAAAAGGCCTATTTTCTGGTATCAGGGGTTATTTTTGCAGCCTCAGCATTTTCAACAGTGCGATATATACACAGAATCGTTGCTTGCACCTCTTAAAAATTATATTCAGCCGTTTTTTTGGGGCGTCAGTGCGATGGAGATTGACGAAGGTGCATTAAAAGATATGGTCTTTGACCTGAAGAGCGGAGAATTTATTTTCCAGGATGGAACGTGGGTTGGCATCAATAAAAATGGGAAGGTGCGATCACGTTCGTTTAGAGAATTGTGGAGTCAGTCAAAAGATCCTTTTATTGTTTATGTTGGGTTAAAGAGATGGAATTTTAATGGGGGAAATCTTTGTGTTGATTTTGGCAGCGGTTCTGGTTTATTTAATTCGAGATTTATAGTAAAAGATGTACCTTCGGAAACTCCGGACCTTTATCAAGAAGAACATAAAGCAAGTGTGGAAACACTTGATTATGCAATTAATTTTATATGGGATAATGAAATAGAGCGTTATTCCGAGTATCACTTGATGCCCATAGCACGTATAGAATTCAATGGCCAGGACCCTTTCATTGCCCAGGATTTTGTGCCTCCTGCGGTTACCGTTTCAAGTTCACCAGTGCTGTTGAGGTATTTTAAAAATATAAAAGACATCCTTTTCTCACGGTGCCTTGTCTTAGGCGAATACAAAAACCCTAAAGGCTTTCTGGCAAGTGATTTTCAGGCTTCGTATTTCAATTTCCTTCTCGCATCAAGGACTATCAATCGATACATATCTATTATCAATCATCTTTCCACGGCCTCGCATATACATCCTTGGACATTATACGGGGTCCTTACACAATTCATAGGCGAATTGAGTTCCTATACAGACCGAATCGACGCCATTGGCCGGACGAAAACAGGAGAAGAGCTATTGCCTGCGTACGATCACAATAATCTCGGTTATTGTTTTAAGCAAGCCTATTTGCTGATTGATGAAATACTGGATTATCTTTTGAGAGGTATGGAAAGCATAGTCCATCTGATAAAGGACGGAGATTATTTCAAGGCGCTGGTGCCTGTTAATCTGCTAAGTAGCTCAAATGCATTCTATCTTGGGTTCAAAGTGGAAGAAGATAGGGAGACATTGCTCGATGCCGCTAAACACATTCTGAAAATAAGCTCTCAGGAAGATATGCCCACACTTATTAGGAGGTCTCTGCCTGGACTACCTCTTGAATATGTGCCAGAACCCCCGCCAGGACTTCCAAGGAGGGCAAACGTGGTGTACTTTAGGATAGAACACACAAGTAAGTACTGGGAAAATATACGGAATAATGCAAATATCTGCGTGTTCTGGGCTGGTGCACCTGAGGATGTTTCAATTGAGCTGGTTATACTAAAACAATAGGCGTGCCCCTATGAGAATGATAGACCACTTTATTGAGCTTATGGCAAACACATCGCTTTTGGTAAAAGAGGCGGATAAACTGCAGGCCACCCACGAAGAGGTTCTGGCAAAATATAAGCAATTAGTTGAGAGGTCGCGACAGTCCGCAAAAAATGCAGGCATTTCCATTGAATTGTGGGAGAGGGCATTCTTTCCAGTTTGTGCATGGATAGATGAACAGATACTCTATTCCGAATGGATTGAAAAGGAAAAATGGCAGCATACACAGCTTCAGAGGATATATTTCAATACATCGAACGCAGGTAAAGAGTTCTTTGCAAACCTTGAAAAGCTTGATTTAGAAGATGGAAATAGTGGGATACGTGAGGTTTATGTGTACTGCCTTTCAATGGGATTCAAAGGCATGTATTTTTTGCCCGAGGATGCTTCTGCTTTGTCAGATATAAGGGCACGCCAAAAAGAATTGCTTGCAGGAGAGAATATTGAGGACATATCGATTGAAGAGTTGTTCCTCTTTCCCCATGCGTACGAAAGTGGTTCAAAGAAAAAACGTAGAAGATGGTACAGAGTTGGTGTGGGTACATTTATTCTTGGCGCTTCAATTGTTTGCGCATCAGCATTTATCCTGTTGATAGTTATTTATAGGAACATACTGGAACGCCTTGTTGAAGGATATATGAGATGAAAAAAATCTTTAAGATACTTTTAATCATTCTTATCTTGGCCATCGTTGCAGGACTTGATGTATGGCTGGTTTTAAAAAAACACTGGCAATGGTGGGTTGGCGTTGCCATATATGCCGGTTTTTTAGGTATATGGATAGGTATCCTGTTCCTGAGAAAATATCTTACAAGAAGAAAGGAAAAGCAGTTTGTCCATAGGGTTTTGGAGATTGACGAGGCGGCCATAAAACGTGCGGACGTCCAGCAAAGACGGGAGCTTAAGGATCTCCAGGCAAAATGGAAAGAGTCTATTGAACTGCTCCGTTCCTCTAATATAAGAAGAGGAATTAAAGATCCCATATATGCGATGCCCTGGTACATTATTATAGGTGAATCAGGTAGTGGCAAGACCACTGCAATAAGGAATGCAAAAATCAACTCGCCTATCTCGGATATTACGCGTACCGCAGGACTTGCTGCAACACAAAACTGCGACTGGTGGTTTCTTGAAAACGCCATTATACTTGATACGGCAGGCCGTTATACTATACCGTTGGATGAGTCGGCAGATAAGGAGGAGTGGGAGGAACTCCTTGTCCTTCTTGCAAAGTATAGGAAGCGTGAACCTGTCAACGGTGTTATTGTGACAGTGTCTGCTGAAAAACTTTTATCTGCAGATCATATGACCTTGCGTGCCAACGGGCAAAGCATAAGAAAACGTATTGACCAGATCATGCGCGTGTCAGGTGCCAAATTCCCGGTATATGTTCTCATTGCAAAAATGGATTTGGTATATGGTTTTACCGATACTTTTCTGAGATTGCCCGAGGAGGATACTGAGCAGGCTGCGGGTTATATGAATGTGGATGAAAATGCCGGGTGGGAAAAGATCGTAGAACAGTTTTTTATTACGTTGGAAGAGAATTTACATCGTATCCGTACACGTATTATAGAGAAAGAAGGCGATAATCCTGAACCTGGGATAGTCATTTTTCCCATAGAGTTTTTGTCGTTGAAACCAGCTCTGAAAGAATTTACCAAGTCGGTCTTTGAACCCAACCCCTATCAAGAGACCCCTGTCTTAAGGGGTATCTATTTTTCAAGCGCCCTTCAGGATATTGAGACTCGTTCACGTTTTCTTGAGGTGGGCGGACAGCCGGCAGTATGCAAACCAAAACAGGCCGAAAGCAGGGGTCTTTTTCTGAAAGGTTTTTTTTCGCAGGTATTACCCCAGGATCGTTATTATATGCGGCCGGTCTACGAGTTTGTAAGATGGCGGAGGTTTACAGCCAGTCTTGGTTTTATGTCGGTTGTCTTAATATTTATAGCACTGGCAGGACTTCTGACGGTCTCTTTTTTTCATAATGTGAATGCCGTGAATAATTTCTTCGATACGCTCGAAAAAATGCCCAGGATTGAATCAAGCTCAAATATTGCTTCAAATCTTATTATGCTTGAAAAATTGAGGCTTGAAATAAAAGAAGTGGAAGAAACTAACAAACGGTGGTTTATGCCTTCTTTTGGACTTACGACTGCCGAGGATTTAGAAAAAGTTACTAAGGAACACTATAAAAAACTTTTCAACGAAGGGTTTTTCTTGAATTTTGAACGAGACCTCCACAAGAACATAAATAAGATAAATGCCTCCACTGACGCTGACACGATGGCTGCTTATGCAAAATTCCTTATAGCCCGTATTTTGGTTTTAAGATCCTATCTTGAGCATGGTGTATTTTTCAAGAAAGGCAAAGATTCTGAAGAATTAAACTATTTGCGGAGTACATTCACAAATCTTATGTCCTTTATGTACCCTCAGGTGCCTACCCCTGTTGCGGCTACGGCACCGGATATTTACATATCATATCTGGATTGGAATGACAGCAAGCCTAAACTAACCTCTTCCCTTGAATTGTCGCAGGCATCACTGAAGGGTCTCCTTAGTAAGCATAAAAACTTAAATTGGATTGTAAATCAATCCCATCTTGATGCTTACGATATTTACCTTGACGATTTCTGGACACAAACAGGACAAAGAGAAGGTGAAAACCCCATTATGATTAATGGGGAGTATACAAAAGAAGGACAGAAGAGGATAAAGCAATTTCTGCAATCTTTTGAAGAGGCGGGTGTCAAAGAAACACTGAGCGATGTGAGCGTCAAAGATTTCTGGGAGTGGTATCGTACCCAGTATTTTAATGCGTGGCATCGATTTGCCATAAACTTTAATAAGGGTGAATTGCTTGTGAAATCAGATACGGATAAAATTGGTATGGTAATAAATATGACAACAGTTCATAATCCATATTGGACCTTTTTGGAAAGAGCTGCATCAGAACTTTCGGCGGACGATTATCTTCCAAATCCTCCCCAATGGGTTCGACTTATAAAAGAGCTTAGCGAGGCGAGAAAGTTATCGGAGCAAAAAGAGGAAAAAGAGAAGAAGGATCTGAAAGAAAAGTTGCTGGAGGAAGAGAAAAAGATTGTTAGAGACCTTGAAAAATTTGAATCGAAAGAGAGGGCTGCTATTGACAGACGCATTGATGCCGGAAACATTTATGTGGAATTGAATAAGTCTATGGTACAGATGGCTCCTGTGGCTACATCTGATGAAAATTGCTACCGTCTTATTTATGATCTTTTTCAGGAAGTTTCAGCAAATGCTGAAGGTAAGTCCCCATTCAATATTGCATATGCTCAGTATTTCAAACTGAAACACACATTTAAAGACTTCAAGGAGGATGTTGATTTTGTATGGAAGTTAGTTGGTGGTCCCATCAACTATATCCTCTCGTATGGAATAAATAAGTCATCTTGTCTTCTTCAGGAACAATGGGAAAGGGATGTATTGGGAAAGATGGAAGGGATTAACAGGGATAAACTACCTAAATTTCTATTTGACAAAAAAGAGGGCGTTGTTTGGAAATTTACCGATGGGCCTGCTAAACCCTTTATTGCAAAGGGAAAATGGGGCTATACCTCAAGAAAGATATATGGGAATACAATCTTTGAGCATCAAATGGGATTTATGCCTGAATTTTTCAGCTTTATTAATCATGGGAAAGGGGCAATTGTTTCATATCAGCCTGAATATAAGGTAGATATCGAAACGGTTCCCATAACTGTCAATGAAGAGGCATCGTTAAAACCTCTGGGTGTTATTCTTACTGTTCAATGCGCAGATAAAGAAGGTGTATTAAGGAATTACAACTATAAAGAGAAGAAGACTTTCAACTGGTCACCTGAAAAGTGTGGGGACACTTCTTTAAGGATACTATTCCCCAATCTTTTTCTAACCAAGGTTTACAAAGGACAGATGGGATTTCCAAAATTTTTATCAGATTTTAAAACTGGTGTTCGTGTATTTAGTGTTGATGAATTTCCAGATGTCAAAGGCTCTCTTAGAAAAATGGGTGTCAAATGGATAAAGATACGGTACAGGATAGAACATGAGTTACCCGTGATAAATCTCCTTAAGGGGTCGTCTTTCAACGTTCCTTTTGCGATTACTCGCTGTGCCATTGAAGGTAAAAACAAAAATGCAAACTGAGAAGGCAATTATGGAACTGTTGGATATAGGAGAAAAACCAATACCTGGCCCTAATCCAGAAGGAAGGGATGTACGTTCGGAGAGCATTTATGATAATTTGGTTTCTGAAATAAACAAGAGTTCATCTATATCAGCCTCAGGCCCTGTACAGTGGGAAAGGGTAGTTGAACTATCAAGACGGATACTGGAAGAATATTCAAAGGATATACTGGTTTGCAGTTACCTGTGCATTGGGCTTCTAAAGACAAAAGGATTAAGAGGTCTTGCCATCGGTTTTCACATATACCGAGATTTGCTGGAAGTATACTGGGATAGCATGTTCCCGCCGAAGAAGCGTATGAGGGGCAGGCTGAGTGCCCTTGAATGGTGGATAGATACCCTGGAAGACAGTTTAAGTGGAATGCAGCCGGAAGTTTGGCAGCAGCATGATATTGACAATATTTTTGCAGACCTTGATGCTATAGATACTTTTCTTGGGGAAAATATTGACGAACCGCCCGATTTGAGGCCTGTTATCTCGTTGATTGGATCTCTTTTACAGCCAGAGGAAATAAAGACTGAAGAAGCCAAAACTAAAAGGGCTGAAGAGATAAAAAAGCAGGAACCTGCCCAGGCGCAGACAACAGTATCTCAGCAACAATACGCAATGGCATTGTCTGACATAGTTACAACTGATGATGTGGACAGGGCAATGCGTGTGATCTTTGATGCTATAAGAAAGGTGTGCAATGCTCTAGTCAGTCAAAGGCCTTTGCCTGCACTTTATTTTAGGCTAAATCGTTTTGTCGCTTGGGCAACGGTGGATTGTTTGCCAGTAAGTGATAGTGACGGTAAAACTATGTTGCCACCGCCTGAAGAGCACTTACAGGGCACATTAAAGACCTTATACAAAGAAACAAAATGGCAGGAACTTCTTGAATCGGCAGAGGTACGAATTCCCGAATTCCTTTTCTGGATCGATTTGAACCGATATGTAACTGAGTGTCTTGAACATTTGAACCAAAAAGATATAGCAAGGGAGATAGAACAAGAAACGGTTTTATACACAAATCGTTTGAAAGGAATAGAAAAACTCTCTTTTTCTGACGGTACACCCTTTGCTGATGAGATTACAAGAGAATGGTTAGAAAATATTAAAAACAATTACAACACAAAACAGAATGCAAGACAAACTGAGTTAACGGGTTATTTTGAAGAAACACTAAAGAAAGATACAGAGGAGGCAGAATCCATTGCTGCCGTAGGTGACATATCTGGGGCTTTAAGGGTATTGCGTGATAAGATAGGCAGTGCAACATCTGAGCGTGAACGTTTCATAAGGGAAATATGGTTTTGCCGTTTTCTCTTAAAGATAAACCAGGTAAAACTCTCGATGCCCTATTTCCGTAAGCTTTTATCGTATATAGACACATACAAAACGGAGTTGTGGGAGCCTTCGCTTGCGATAGATGCTTATAAGACGATACTTTCCGGTCTGAAACGTCAAAGGATTGAAGGGGGAGAGGCATTAGCGGAAGAAACAGTTAGGAGACTGAGCCTTGTGGACCCTGCTGGTGCCTTGAATTATCTTGTTTGAGTGTGTTGCATGAAGGAAACAAATAGTTTTTTAATTACTTGATTAGTATATATTACTGTGTTAAATGTTAAAATAGTTGTTGCAACTATTTATTTTCTAATATATAAGGAAAAATAAGGAGGTGTGTAATGGCAAAGGAAGCTTCGGTTGCACCTAAAGAACGTGTAAACATTGTATACCGTCCGGCTACTGGCGATGCAAAAGAGGAGGTTGAACTGCCTCTGAAGATCCTTGTTATGGGGGATTTTACGGGCAGTGCAGACGATCGCAGCATAGAAGATCGAAAACCAATCAACATTGACAAAGATAATTTTGATGATGTGCTTTCTGCTTCCAAGGTCAAAATAGATATGACGGTTGCTAACAAGCTTTCCTCTGAAGCTGGTGCACAGATGAATGTAAGTCTTGAGTTTAATAAAATGAAGGATTTTGAGCCAGATGCGATAATTCAGAAAGTGCCGGAATTGAAACAGCTTTTGGAACTAAGAGATGCCCTTAAGGCATTAAAAGGACCTCTTGGGAATGTGCCTGAGTTCCGTAAAAAGATACAGGAGCTTATTAAAGATGAAGGTGCGCGAGCAAGGCTTTTAAAAGAATTGAACATCGAATCTTAAGGGGGGAGATGTTATGGCTGAAGAAGAAAAAAAGGTGCAAGAGTCTCAGTCGGTGCAGGTGGCCGAAGAGGTTTCCCTGCTTGACGAAATAATCCAGGCAACCCGTCTGAAACCCACAGACGAGGGTTATGCAATCACGAAACAGGGTCTACAAGTTTTTATAGATGAATTATTAAAACCTGGCAAGGTGGTGGAGAAAGTATCGCAGGCGATTGTAGACGATATGATAGCGAGCCTTGATCAAAAACTGAGTGCCCAGATGGACGAGATATTGCATAATGAAAAATTTCAGAAGATTGAATCAGCTTGGCGCGGCCTGAAATTTCTTGTTGATAAAACGGATTTTAGGGAAAATATAAAGATAGAGATGATGAATGCCACAAAACAGGACCTCCTTGATGATTTTGAGGATGCGCCTGAAATAACAAAATCGGGTATGTACAAAATAGTTTATACAAGCGAATACGGACAGTTTGGTGGTAAGCCATACGGACTTATTGTAGGGAATTATGAATTTGGGCCAGGTGCACAGGATATTAAGTTGCTTCAATCTATTGCAAGTGTTGCAACCATGTCACATGCGCCTTTTATAGCCGCTGCAAGTCCTGAATTTTTTGGCCTTGACAGCTTTGCTGGATTACCTAATCTCAAAGACCTAAAGTCTATCTTTGAGATGCCACAATACGTCAAATGGCAGTCATTCAGGGAGAGCGAGGACGCAAGGAATGTTGGACTGACTCTTCCCCACTTTTTGCTTCGCCTTCCTTACGGACCAGATACACAGCCTGTAAAGGGTTTCAACTATAAAGAAAACGTGGGAGATAGCGACAAGCAATTTCTATGGGGCAACAGTGCCTTTGCCTTTGCGTCCAGGGTAAGCGACAGTTTTGCGAAGTATCGCTGGTGTGCCAACATTATCGGTCCTCAGGGTGGAGGTGCAGTGGAAGATCTGCCTGTATACCAGTATGAAGCTATGGGTGAACTTCAGACAAAGATACCTACTGAAGTATTAATATCTGAACGCCGTGAATTTGAGCTCGCCGAAGAGGGTTTTATAGCGCTTACCATGAGAAAGGGAAGTGACAATGCAGCTTTTTTCTCAGCCAATTCTGTGCAGAAGCCCAAGGTATTTCCCAATACGCCAGAGGGTAAACAGGCAGAGATGAATTACAAGCTCGGGACGCAACTCCCGTACACATTTGTTATCAGCCGCCTTGCACATTATATCAAGGTCCTTCAGAGAGAGAATATTGGTACATGGAAGGATAAAAATGAGATAGAAAATGAGTTGAACAACTGGATAAGACAATATATTGCCGATCAGGACAGTGTATCTCCTGGTGTTAGGAGCAGACGCCCGTTAAGAAAAGCGCAGATCACAGTTTCTGATGTGGAAGGGGATCCGGGATGGTATAGGGTGAGTCTTATGGTACAGCCCCATTTCAAATATATGGGTGCATCCTTTACCCTTTCGCTTACGGGCAAACTTGATAAGAAGTAATTAAAATGTTTGAGAAAATATAAAATATTAGCAGATTCTTATAGTATTTGGAAAAAGGGGTAGAACCGGTATTTTTTGTGGTGGTATAACAGTGGCAAGTAAAATACAATTGTGGTGCTTCAACGTAGCGCATGATTGCGCTACGAACTAAAAAAGGAAGGAGGTAGTTGGCTATGGCAATGACGATTTACATGAAGGTTACGGGAAAAAACCAAGGCGAAATCCAAGGTGATTGTACCCAGCAGGGGCGTGAAAACCTTATAATGGGTTATGCCATGGACCACAGTGTGGAAATTCCAAGGGATACCCATACCGGGCTTCCTACCGGTCAGAGAATACACCAACCCCTTGTGTTTACAACAAATATGGGTAAGCATGCGCCCAAACTGTTTCAGGCCTGCTGCTCAGGTGAACACCTTGAGGTTGAGATTACCTTTTACAGAATCAGTGAAAAAGGACAGGAAGAAAAATACTTTACTATTAAGCTGAAAGAGGCTATTGTAGTCAACGCCAGAGAGTGGTTCCCACCTACATTCCTTGAAGAAAACAAGCCTTACAAACACATGCTGGATATTGCATTTACCTATGAGGATATTATCTGGACGTATACGCCTGACGGAATTGAGGCGGAAGACAACTGGAAGGCGCCCAAGGCATAATTAAATAGAATCTGTAAGGCAAAAAACAGGAGGGCATGTAATTGTTGAATAACAGTCCTCCTGTTATAGCCTTTTCGGTAAAGTTCAGATGAGTAATGAAACCCTGCTTGAACGGATAAGAAGGCTTGAAATGGTGCAGGACAAGGCAACCGACAATGCTGCACCAAAAAGTGTAGAGTCCATACTGAGACATCTTCGTAATTTATTGAATACACGGCAGGGCAGTGTACTTATTGCAGATGACTACGGGATGCCAGATCTTACAAACTTTCCAGGTGAGAATCTCTCTGAAGCAGCAGCAGAACTGGAAGATGTCATGAAAAAAGTTATACAGAAGTATGAACCGCGGCTGAGAAATGTCAAGATAAGTTTTGAACCAGAGGTTGATGTATCTTCTGTTCTGAGATTTAAGCTCAGTGCAGAAGTTGTATCCCGGGAAGAAAATAGAACACCAGTAGTTTTTGAAACGGTTGTTACATCCTCTGGTATGGTAAAGATAGAAGAATAGATATGGCAGCATAACGATGTTTAATAAATTTTACGAAGAAGAATTGCAAAATTTAAGGCAGCTTGCCGTGGAATTTTCCAGGGCACACCCTGTGACAGCGCCTATGTTGAGCGGGCCCACGATGGACCCCGATGCTGAGCGTCTGCTCCAGGGTACGGCTTTTTTAACCGCATTGCTGCACCAGAAAATACGTAATGAATTTCCCAAGCTTATCAATGAGCTTATCGAGATAATATTTCCCCATTATTTAAGACCGATACCTTCCACATCCATTGTCCTGTTTGAACCCAAGCCCAATGTTTTGGAGACGGTTACCGTTAAAGAGGGTACTGTTATTGCCTCAAACCCGATTGATGATACATCCTGCCAGTTTCAAACATGCTTTGATGTGGATGTTCATCCGTTGCGTCAGAAAGCGGTTCAATATGTACAAATCGGCGGCAAGAGCATACAGATAAAACTTTCCATTGAACTAACTGGTATCGATCTGTTGCGTTGGCGCCCAAAACGCCTATGTTTTTTTCTTGGAGGAACACACACCCAGGCGATGGATATCTTCATGCTTCTAAATCATTCTTTAAGCAGGATCGTTATCAAGCCTACTGACGGCGGAGAGGCTATTACGCTTCCTCGGGATGCCCTAAAGCCAATTGGATTTGATATACAAAATCCACTGCTTTCGTTCCCCGTACAGTCTTTCTCCGGTTACAGGCTCTTGCAGGAATATTTTATTTTGCCTAGGAAATTTACTTTTATGGAATTAACCGGCTGGGAACGATGGACAAACCGTGGCAATGGCAAGAGTTTTGAGATCTTATTCGAATTCGATAGGGTGCCTGATCTAAGCTTGCGTATTACTAACGATACGTTTATTATAAATGCTGTGCCTGTTATAAATCTGTTCAGACATGAGATGGACCCAATTATCTTTGACCATAAAACTGAAAAATTAAAGCTCAGACCTTCTCTTAAGCATCCGGAACATTATCAGGTTTATGACGTGGAAAGCGTAATAGGATATGAGCGAGGAAGCATTAGAAAGAAGGAATATGTCCCTCTTTCTCTTTTTAAGGGAACAGAGAAAGAAAAACATATTTATCAGATAATCAGGTCAAGGTCGCCTGTAGACAACCGTCCCGAGGTATATCTTTCATTTGCCTATCCCCATGATATGCCCGAACCAAAAGAAGAGACGCTTTCTATCACCTTGATATGCACAAACGGAAACCTACCGGAGAGACTGCAGATTGGCGACATATGCAAGGCCACATTTAATTCTCCTGAGATGCTGAGCTTTAGGAACATCCTTCCCCCGTCTTTTGCGGTAGAGCCACCGTCTGACCAGGATGCTGTATGGAGACTTATTTCCCATCTTTCGCTTAATTATCTGTCTCTTGCAAACAAAGAAAACCTACAAGAACTCTTAAGCTTTTATATTTCGCCGGAAGACAGGGATAAGGCAAGACTGGCTGCCAACATGAAAAGGATTGAAGGGATAGTTAATCTGCGCACAGAAGCTTATGACCGTCTTTTCCGGGGCAGGATAATGCGCGGTCAAAAGATTGAAATGTCGGTGCGTCATGATCATTTTGCAGGCATAGGCGATCTTTATCTTTTTGGTTGTGTTATGGACCGTTTTTTCAGCGCTTACAGCAGTGTGAATACGTTTACGCAGTTCATTATGAAAGAAGTTCAAACAGGAGAAATGTTTCAATGGCCGATAAGAACGGGAGAAAGGACACTCAGCTAAAAGAAGCACTTATAAAAGAAGGCCATCGCTATTCCTTCATTCAGGCTTATCGGTTACTTCTTTATGTGCTTGACAAAAGGCACAACGGTACTGATCAGGGCAATTATGAAGAATTATCGCGACATATACGTATAAGGCCTGAACTCACCCTGGCATTTCCTAAGGCGGATGTTGCAAGTGTTGAAGTAATATCTGATGAAAAAGATTTATACAGGATAACTGCTACCTTCCTTGGTCTGTATGGTCCGTCTTCTCCGATGCCTACCTTTTATACGAAAGATTTATTAAAGGAACAGTCTGAAGACCTTACAATAAGCAGGGATTTCATCGATATTTTCAATGATCGCTTATACAAGCTGTTTTTCCAGTGCTGGGAATTTTCCAGACTGTTTTACCAGCTTTACGAGAAAAAAGATGACAGGGCGCTTTTCCGTCTTTTTTGCCTTATAGGCTTTGAAGGAAAATACGTCAGGAATATCGTTGATAATCCTACAGAGATGTTGCGTTATACGGGTATTTTATGCCAATTTCCCCGTTCCGCCGAAGGATTGCGTTGTCTTGTAGCTGGCATTATCGGCACAAACAGGGTCAGGGTTGTCCAGTGTGAGGAGAGGTCTGTACCGATTTCTGAAGGGCAGAGAATTTTCCTTGGTGCTTCGTGCAGTACATTGGGACTAGATGCCCATATTGGGGAAAGTATACGAGATAATACAGGAAAATTTTCTGTTGTGATTGGCCCAGTGGATCAGGATACGTATAAAGGCCTGCTTCCGGACAAGAAAAAATTCAGAGTTGTTAATCAGGCTATCAAGATATATCTGGATCAGCCGCTCCTCTGGGATATAAAACTTTTGATAGAGGGTAAAGATACTTCGATGGCGTGCCTGGGAGATAAAAATTGGTCAAGGTTGGGTTATGATATGTGGATCGGAAGGCCTTTGTCAAAGACATATGAGGTAGGGTTTTCGGGTATCAATTAGCGTTTTACACCTATACGGGAGGATTTGCATGTGAGGGTTCTCAATACACAAGCAATGATTTTACCTGTATCTTTCTCTCTTAAGGTATTCTCGTAGGCATGGGCGGGAGAAGAAGGGTATTTGATAACATCTTCATAGAGAGAATATGGAGAAGCTTAAAATATGAGGAGGTATATCTTAAGAGCAGGGACAAAATATGGCAGTTGAAAGGAAGGAGACCGAAGTTAGAAAGGTTTGATTTTGTGTTGACAATGTGGGAAAGCTTAGGGTAAGTTAACTATGTAAGCGGTGAAAAAGGAAAGACAGAGGTTTGAAGGGTTAGAAGGTTGGAGGTAATGCGAAATCCTACCTCGGAGATGGCACTTGGCATATCTAACATAGGCTGAAGAGATTGGAAGCGAAGAACATGTCCCCTTTTCCTTTACCCTCCTTGAACTTTAGACCTCTGCATTTTGGCCTTGAATTTTGAGCCTTTGTATTTATTTGTGATTTGGTTATTGTAATTTGGATTTAAGTTAGTCAGAGCAGGGACATTCAATAATTTACAGGAAGGGAGCATGGTACAGGTTGACATAAAATCGCTTCTTATGCGTTTAAACGGTGTATGCACAAAGGCTCTCCAGAATGCAGCAGGGCTTTGTGTGTCGAGGATGCACTATGAGATTACAGTAGAGCATTTCATTACAAAGGTTCTGGAGGAACAAGGTTCAGATATTCCGTTGATTGCCCAGCGATTCGGCATAGAAGTGGGAAGGATTCAAAAGGCTATAGACCAGTCCCTTGAAGATTATAAGACAGGAAATGCCGCAAAACCTGTATTTTCACCCCAGCTTCTTGATCTTATTCAGGATGCATGGCTTATTGCTTCTATAGATCTTTCTGAAAGAAAGGTGCGCTCTGGGGCTATGCTACTTGCGTTTTTGGCCAGGCCTGCTTTTTATGCATCTGGTGGTTATAGAGATATATTGAGGGATATCAATACAGAGACGTTAAAAAGAGATTTCTGGGCCATCACAAAAGCATCGGTTGAAAATGAGTTGACACAAACTGTAGCTGGTGTCCGTGAAGAGTCGGGAATAAGAGGGGATGGGGGATTCTTGAGCCGTTTCTGTGTAGATTTTACCCAAAGGGCTGCAGCTGGGGATATTGACCCAGTATTTGGACGTGAGAACGAAATTAGACAGATGATAGATATTCTTGGAAGAAGGCGGAAGAATAACCCTATATGCGTTGGAGAACCCGGGGTGGGAAAGACCGCTGTTGTAGAAGGTCTTGCCTTAAGGATCGTGAAGGATGATGTGCCTGATATGTTAAAAGGGGTTACGCTTCTTGGGCTTGATATGGGTGCGCTTGAGGCTGGAGCAGGTGTGAAGGGAGAATTTGAGAACAGGCTTAAGGGTGTGATAAACGAGATAAAATCCTCTGAGAAGCCGATAATACTTTTCATAGATGAAGCCCATACACTTGTTGGTGCAGGAGGTCCTTCAGGAGGGAGCGATGCGGCAAATCTGTTGAAGCCTGCGTTAGCGAGGGGAGAGCTGAAAACGATTGCGGCAACGACATGGAAGGAATACAAGAAGTATTTCGAGAAAGACCCTGCGCTGGCGAGGCGTTTTCAACTGGTGAAGATAGATGAACCGGATGTGGATAGCACCATACTGATGCTAAGGGGGTTAAAGGATAACTATGAGAAGGCGCACAAGGTTGTTGTAAGGGACGATGCAGTGGAGGCAGCCGCCAGATTATCTGACAGGTATATTAGTGGAAGATTCTTGCCTGATAAGGCGATAGATCTTCTTGACACAAGCTGTGCGAGGGTAAAAATCAACCTCACTGCAAAGCCGGCCATCCTTGAGGCAAAGGAGAGAGCTGTAGAGGCCTTGGAGCGCGAGATAAGAGCTTTAGACAGGGACAGACTGAACGGAGCTGAGGTTGATGAAGAGAAGTACGCAAGGATTGTACAAAACAGGGATAATACCAGGGAAGAGGCGGATAGTATAAGGCAGAGGTGGATGAAAGAAAAAGAGGCAGCCCAAAAGGTACTCTCAATTAGAGAAAAGTTGCAGGGGATTGAGGGTAATGATGCCGAAAAGAAAGCTGTTCTTAAGGCAGAACTTGAAATGGCAGAAAGGGATCTGTCTTCGATCCAGGGAAATGGGCCTCTGATTCGAATAGAGGTTGATCCGGAGGTGGTGGCGCAGGTTGTTTCAGACTGGACGGGTGTACCTTTGGGGAAGATGCTTAAAGATGAGGCGGATACGATAATCCATCTGGAAGAGAGGCTAAAGGAGAGGATTAAAGGCCAGGATAAGGCCATGAATGCCCTGGCAGAGGTTATAAGGGCAGCAAAATCAGGGCTTAAAAATCCTAATCAGCCTATGGGAGTGTTTCTATTTGTGGGACCGAGTGGTACGGGTAAAACGGAATGCGGTCTTGCATTGGCAGATTTGCTGTTTGGAAGTGAAAAAAATGCAATAACGATAAACATGAGTGAATTTCAGGAAGGGCATACGGTGAGTCGTCTGATTGGTTCTCCGCCGGGATATGTTGGGTATGGTGAGGGAGGAATGCTTACAGAGGCAGTAAGGCAGCGTCCTTATTCTGTGGTGCTTCTTGATGAATTTGAAAAGGCGCATATGGATGTAATGAACCTTTTCTACCAGATATTCGACAAAGGAATAGCAAACGATGGAGAGGGAAAGGAGATCAATTTCCGCAACACGATTATCATACTTACAAGCAACCTTGGATCGGATATAATTCAGGAGATGACATCTGGGGAAGAGATGCCACCGGAAGATGTGATCATGAGTGCGATAAGGCCAGTGCTTTCATCTCACTTCAAGCCTGCATTGCTTGCCCGTATGACCGTTATACCGTTCAAGAGTCTTAATAGAGATGCCATGAAACTTATAGTGGAACTTAAACTCAAAAAGATCCAAAATACCTTACTTGAGAATAACAGGATGGTAATGACATATGGGCCTGCTGTGGTTGATGCCATAACAGCACGTTGTACAGAAGTGGAGACAGGTGCACGCAATATTGATTATATTCTTAACGGGAATGTTTTGCCCCGGCTGTCGCAGACGATCCTTAGCCATATGAGTGAGGGAGGTATGCCTTCATCAGTGCACCTTGATGTGGGGGATGATGGCTCCTTCACGTTTAGTTTTAATTGAGACAAAGGAAGTTGAAAAAAGTGTAAGAAGAAAGTTAAGGGATAGAATGTAATTGGCACGATATTTTTTTATAGCAGTTATGGTTATGTTTGCAGCAGGTGGATGCAGCAGCAAGGAAGGCATTTTAAAAAGGGATTACAAAAGTGGACCGATTGTCCAGGTAGAGCCTGCCATATTGCTAAGTGATGAGGTGCCTTGGCAAACAGTAAACGAATATACGAAGAGAAAGGTTTACTTCAATGATCGTCTTACAATGGAGATTCTTGAAATGGAAAAATCCGAGGCATCCAAGGATATATCGTATAAACACAGACCTGAGGATATAATAGGGTATGTTATGGAAGGAAGCTTTATTGTAACCATTGAAAAGCAGACGAAGCAGGTAAACCAGGGGGGTGTATATATCATACCCTCCAATGTGCCCCACAGCATCATTGCATCCACATCAAAGGCGAGGGTGATGAATGTTTATACCCCTACAAGGGAGGATTTACGTCCCAGGCCTCCTGAGGTACCGAGATTTAACGAAAATGAAATAAAAAGCTTTGTATATAAATGGTTCGCTCTTCTTGATGAAAAGGCACCGGCATATTCACTGCGGGAACTTATTTCAGCACAAGACTTATATATGGAACTTTCAGGCGTTAAGATAGCATCGCCAGATGCCTTTGAAGATTGGTATAGGATGCAGCTAAAGGCTCTGGATTGCCGTAAAAGCGAACTTGATACAATCAGCGTTGCCTTTAAAGGGAAAAAACAGTACAAAGCGGACATTTCTCTTGTTGTAAGTGAGAGAGACTCTAATGGAATGATTGTAAAGAAAAAATTTAAGGAAAGCTGGACAATGATAGATACAGGGGAACCTTTGCCGAAGATATTAAAGAGGATCGTTCAAGAGATGAAATAAGAAAATATTTAATGGAGAAGAAACATGCAGTACCTTACAGCTAAAAAATTTTCATTTCACTCAAATGGTCTGCCCGAAGACACTTTTGGTGTTATCCATTTCAAGGGTTCTGAAGGGATATCAAGACTTTATGAATTTGAGATAATGCTTGTGTCAAACAATCTGGAAATTGATTTTGAAGCGGTAATGCAGAATCGGGCAAAACTCATATTTCACAGACCGGAAGGCAATGATGCAGTGTACAATGGTATTATTGCACACTTTGAACAACTGCATGAGGTAAATGGTTATGCATTTTACAAGGCGCACCTTGTGCCCAAACTCTGGTGGCTTTCAGTTACGAGGCACAATCAGATCATACTTGACAAATCTGTGCCGGATTTCATCAAGGATGTTCTTACAGACGGCGGACTTGTGGAGGAGGATTTTGAATTTCGTCTTATGGGAACTTATGAACCTGTTGAATATGTCTGTCAATACAATGAGAGCCATCTGAATTTTATATCCCGCTGGCTGGAGCGCGAAGGTATTTATTATTTTTTCGAGCAGACAGGAAACAGCGAAAAGGTGATATTTACCGATTCCATGATAGCCCATACCGACCTTCCCCAGGAAAAGAAGCTGACATACTCTCCGCCTTCAGGTCTTGATAGTTTTCATATGGCGGAAGTGATAAAATCCTTTCATTGCCGTCAGAGCCTTTTACCTTCGAAAATATTTATGAAAGATTACAATTACAGAAAACCTTCACTTGACATAACCGGAGATGCCGATGTAGACGGAAACGGTCGTGGGACTGTCTATTATTACCATGGGCATATAAGAAGTAGCGAAGAAGGAAAAAGGCTGGCAAAGATACGTGCCGAAAGCCTTTTATGCCGCAAGGAAGAGTACAGGGGTGAGGGATCTGTGCCTTTTATGCTGCCCGGGTTTACATTTTTTTTGAGCAACCACTTCAGAAAGAGTTTTAATAAAAAATATCTTATTACGGATATCATTCATGAAGGGGATCAAACGGGATATCTCGTATCAGGGATCAGCACAGGCTCTAATGGCATGGAAAAGCAAATATATTATAAGAACTCATTTACTGCCATACCTGCCAATGTGCAGTTTAGACCTGAAGTAAAAGCTGAACAACCCAGAATATCTGGCACTATAGTAGGTAAAATCGACGCAGCGGGAAGCGGCAAATATGCGGAACTGGACGAACATGGGCGTTACAAGATTATCCTTCCATTTGACCTGTCTGGAAGGGGCAGTGGAAAGGCTTCCGCCTGGATCAGGATGGCCCAGCCCTATGCAGGCAGCGATCATGGGATGCATTTCCCCCTCCACAAAGGAACGGAGGTGCTGATCACCTTTATAGACGGTGATCCGGACAGGCCTATAATTGCATCAGCAGTACCTAATCCTGACACACCAAGCCCTGTAAATGCAAATAATCAGACTATGTCTGTTATACAAACCGCAGGACAAAACAAGATTGCTATAGAGGATAAGGAAGGAAGCGAACGGATATTGCTCCATTCACCGAAACAGGGGAGTTATGTGCGAATAGGCGCCCCGAATGATCCACCGCCTTCTTCGGAGTGGGAGGGAAAAACGAATCTCAACGATAAAGAACACTCTCCAGAGTCGGAGGGAGAAGGCAATGAAGGTGACAAGGGGTATCTTCCGGACTTGAATGGCAAAACCAATGAACGAGATAAGGAACATTGGGGGATTCACTTGTATACTAACGATCTACTGGACATAGAGGCCGCTGTAAAGAATGAAGTTATCTTAGGGGAATGCGCCGAATTGGTGGGCGGAGCAAAAACGGATATCTGTGGCATAGTAAAACTGGAATTGTCCCCAACAATATGGAGCTATAGTGGAGCTGATACAGAACTTCATAAAGCCAAAACAGAGCTCAGTGAATTGAAAAACACGGTCGGTGGTATTAAAAATCAAGTTACCGAAACAGTAAATAGTGTCGCTGAAATCAAAAATAGTGTAACTCAAACCAAGACGGAGTTTTCTAACCTTGATACAAAGCTCAAGAACCTCCAAACCGAGGTGACAAATCAACTAAATACTATAGTAGAAGCAAAGATGAGCGCCTATGCCACGAAAGAACAGCTGACTGCAGTTAAGCAAGAGGCAATTGCAGAGGCAACCAAAGCCGTAGGTAATCAGACCCGTGCTATTGGCGAAAATGTGATTACAGCAGCTAGCGAGGTTAGAGCGCTAGCTGAAAGAATGCTAACTGGGGCATCAGATATAAAAGCTCTAGCAGAAGAACTTGAGGCCGTCGGTTCCGAGACCAGTACCGTTGGCGAGAAAATTACGATGGCCGGACTTTACGGTGTTCTATGAGAAGTGAATGAAAATATACAAAAAAAACCATCATTCCCTTTTTATCAAGCCTTTTGGTATTGGAGATAAACTTTACCTAACCTTTAGTGTTTTTATCTATTTCGACCTTACCAATCCTGACGAACCTTTAACAGAACAGGAATTGTGGAAGACTATCCCAGAACAGTTGAAACCCATGCCTGTCCTTGATGTGGGTATGGCAAAACCTCGTGGTGAGGTCTTGATAAATGGTTCCTGTTTTTCGCCTAAGGGTTCCACACGGCAGGCTTCCATGGTTTCTGTAAGGGTAGGTGAAATGAAAAAGGAACTTGCCGTATTTGGAGACCGTTATTGGAAAAAGACAATTTTAGGGGTTGCATCTGTTACTGAACCTGTGCCCTTTTCTGAGATGCCTATTACATGGAAGAATGCGTTCGGCGGCAAGGAATTTGCGGACAATCCCACAGGCAAGGGCATTGATCCTGTGGTAACGATAAACGGAGATTCTCTTGTTCCCCTTCCCAATATCGAATATCCCCACAAGCTCATTGGCTCGCCGTCTGACAGACCAGCGCCCGCAGGTTTTGGCCCTTTAGATATGATGGTACCCACAAGACAGAAAAAAGTAGGCACCTATGACGATAAATGGCTAAAGGAACGGTGGCCCTATTTTCCTGAAGATATGGACTATGAATTCTTTAACTGTGCCCCTGAAGACCAGTTCTTGGAAGGTTTTTTTACAGGTAACGAAGAGATAGAGATAATGAATATGCATCCTGATCTACAGCTTATATCCTCTCATATGCCCAGGCTTCGTATCCGTTGTTTTGTAACGAAAAAAGAACTTTCCAAATCCAAGGAAGAGATCTTCCAAGATGTTCCGATGCACATTGATACATTGTGGCTTTTTCCTTCAATCCTGCGAGGTGTTGCAATATATCGGGGTACCACAGAAATATTCGATGAGGAATACGAAGATGTGTCAAGAATATTGATTGCAACCGAGAAGGCTGCCGATAAACCTGGAACGCTGGAATACTATCTTGAACAGCAGAAAAAGGCAATGGACCTTACCGTTCCCATAAATATGGAACCTTTGCACAAGGCATCAAAAAAGATTGGCGATATGATGAAACGGATCAAAAAGATACCGAAAGATATTGAAGATGCCATAAAAATGGCTACAGGAAAGGCTCCGGTTATGCCCCGTTCACCCGCCGAAACTGCTGCCACAGGGAAAAAGGTCATTGCTGACAGCCTGGCTATTCTTGACAAACTTGAGGAGCAATCAAGAGGATTCCAAAAACAGTATGGACATCTAATGAAGATAGACCTTTCCATGTTCCAAAGGATGAGAGGCAATCTACTTAAGCAGGCTGCACATATTGATGAGAGTCTTGCCAAACTTGAAACGGCAGCAGCCACTGCAAAGAAGGAGGTTGAAGCAGCCATTAAGTCCGGCGCCAACAAAATAAGAGATGCATTCCCTGCCCATATCCTTGAAAAGGCCGGGTTCAATCCCGAAGCCTTGTTAGAGTTTAAAAAAACAGTGAATCCATGGCACGACAGGGGATTCCCATTTGTGGTTCAATGCAGGCGAAACCTTGAGGCAGACCATGATACAATCGATAAGCTTCATAAACTTGGTATAGAGCAGAGAGGAATCAAAAGGGCATGGCTCGGCATCAACTATGAAGAGTTGGAGGAGGAGAAAAACCTCTGGGGTATTGTCCCTAAAGATGGTGAGGCAAAAGACATTGTTATACCGGCAGGTCTTGTAATGCCAAGGTTTAATGGAGCAGTTTTAAACAGGATTCTTGTCTTGCCCAAGGGCTGGGAAAAAGGAGAACCTATTGTAGAGATGCATCTTGTGGAAAATTCCGACAAGACGCCACTATTTTACCTCTGCGAAGATGGTGCACCTGTGGTTGCTGTGGCAGATGAACTTCAGGCCCTATTTCTTGAACAGGAGATAGGAGATGCCTGTTCTATCCTTGTTTTGGCAAGGCCTGATGAAAAACCACCCAAAGAGGCAGAAGAGCAGATAAAGGCATCAGGTATATTTATTGTTGTGCTGCCTGAAGAATCATCCATTGTTAGAGACGAATATATATCGTGGAAAAAGGCATACCCAGATGCTATTCTTCCATATCTGCCCAAAGGCAGAACCTTATTTGAAGCCCATAAATCCGGTGTTGATATCCGCAAGTGGATTATGGATATGATGCCTGATGATTTTGTAAGAAGACACAAGATAGCCCCTGAAATACCAGAGGCGGGCAAACCACCCACAAAGGAAGGGCTTACAGTTCCGATACCGGATATAGATATCAAAGGGATTATCGAGAGATCGGCCAGAGAGATAAGAACTTATCTTGAGGGCAAGACCTCAAATATCGCTGTGGAAGCTCAGAATATGAAAGAGACCCTGATGGCAAATGTGAGAGATGCCATAAAAAAGGCAGGACTGAATCCCGATGAGGTGTTGAAAATGCCTGATGCAACCAAACCAGTTTCATTTACTGAGGCGGGAGACATGATGGTTGCCAAGCTTAGGGAATATAAGGAGTTTCTGAGCCAAAAAAGACAACTTACCCCTGAACTTGAAGGCCAGATAGATAATTGGACTTCGAATATAAAAAAGATGTCACAGGAGGGTCAGGCCAAGTTTGATAGGGGAATGGCAAATCTGGAAGAAGCAAAAAAGACAATAGCTTCAAAGATGGAGGAGGTAAAAGCCCAGAAGATGCCCGAAGGGGCAAGGGCCAAATTTTTAAAATATGGCATAGACCCGGACCGCATGGTAAAGAGGACGAGGGAAGAAGTAATAGACATGTATAGCAGGGGTGAGACCCTTAAGTTCTCAATACTGTCCGGTGTTGATCTTTCTGGGCTTGATCTTAGCGGGGCGGATTTCAGCCAGGCACAATGTATAAAAACAAACTTTGCCGGTTCAATACTGGATGGAGCGAATTTCTCCCAGGTGATGGCAAATGAGGCCGATTTTACCGGGTCTTCAATGAAAAGGGCAATATTCGACAGAACAATGTTTTTAAAGGCAAAAATGAAAAAGGCTAATCTTTCGGAAAGCTCAATGAGGCAGGTAATTTTTAAGGAAGCGGATCTAACGGAAGCGGATCTTACGGGGGCAATACTGCAATTGTCAATGATTATGAATACCCCTATGGTTAAGGCGAAACTGAACAATATCAAGGCAAATCTAACTGTTTTTTCCGATGGCGATGCCACTGACATAATATTCAGAGATGCAAGACTGGAACGATGCCTCCTTCGCAGGCTTATTATAGACGGAGCCGATTTTTCGCACACAGCCTTTCCGTCAACTACACTCATGGAGGTCACAGGAAGCCAGGTGAGATTCTACAGGGCAGACATGCATAAAGGCAGGATGAGTAATAACACATCCCTGGCCGGTGCTGACATGAGAGATGTGGTTTTAACGCTGGGATCTCTTCGGGATACCAATTTAAGGGAAGCTGATTTTACAGGAGCAAGGCTTGACGGTGCACTTATCGAAAAATGTGAACTAAAGAATGCACTGCTTTCTAAGATCTCGGCAAAGACATGTCGGTTTTCCAAGTGCAATCTCGAAGGAGCGGATATGTCCTATATCAACCTCTTCGGTGGATCCTTACGAAAATCAAGGCTTGTGGATACTGACCTGAGCAGCTCCAACCTCTACGCCGTGGATTTCTACAGGTCAGTATTTGGTATGACAAAGATGGACGGGGCAAATGTGAAGCAATCCCTCCTTGCAAGACGCACTGGAATATTAAAGAGCGACAAGGGGATCGCATGACAAGGGAAGAGGTTCTAAGATTGATATCTGCCAATGAGACTCTGGAGGCACTTAACCTTTCGGGCATTGATCTTTCTGGCGCAGACCTTACAGGTGGTCGTTTTGAGGACTGTATTTTTATTGGAGGGGATTTATCAGGGGCAAAGATACTGAAGACCGGCTTTCGTAACTGCGATTTCTCCGGTGTGCGTTTTCACGGTACAGACCTGACAAAGGTGAATTTGATGCGTATGAAGTTTGAAGGCGCTTCTTTTTTGGGGGCTATCATACATGAGACCATGTTTACACATTCCAATCTGAAAGGGGCAGATTTCTCAGGAACTTTCGTAAGCTGGACACTTATGCAGAATGCAGACCTTACAAAGGCGAAATTTGTCAATACAAGGTTTGAAAAGGCCCTTCTTCAGCATACAAAACTTATAGAGGCGGATTTTTCAGGCGCAGACCTTCATAAAGTGATGTTCAACGGATCAGACTTAACGGGTGTTAATTTTAAGGGTGCCCATTTTTCAAAGATACTGTTTCAAGGGTGCAAGCTCTCAGGTCAGGACTTCAAAGGTGCCCGTTTTATCCAGGTTAATGCAGCACAGGCAGACCTCTCAGGCGCTGATTTTAGTGGTGCAGAACTTACCTACTCCACCTTTATGGAGGCGAATCTGTCAGGAGCAAGGCTTGTTAAGGTAAAGGCGCAAAATGCACTTTTTAAGGCTGCGAAACTCAGGCAGGCGGATTTTACAAGTGCTGATTTATCCCATGCTTTTTTCGGTGAAGCCGATGTATCAGAGGCTGTTTTTAAAGATGCAATACTGTTGAACAGCATTTTCACCGGTGCCAAATGCGTTAAAGCAAATTTTACAGGCGCAAAATGCCCCTATGCGAATTTTTCGCACGCAGACCTTACATATGCGAATTTTTCCAATGCCCATCTTTATGCGGCAAATATGCACCGTATTATAGAGGATAATACGAATTGGAATGGAGCAAACAAACTGCTTGTGAAAACAACAGACAAGGAGATGGCTGAGGCGGAAGATTATAGTCCGCCTGCCACAAGAACACAGGGGAGGTAGACAGATGAAGAAGGTGTTAAAGATAAAAGAAAATGTAAACCAGCCTTATCTTGAGTATGGAACTGTTTTAGAGGGTGGAAAAAACCCTGTTGTAGAAACGCAGTCGGGTATCTTTAGTGCTGTGATTGCGGCAAGTTGCGTTATGCGTCCCAGCGAAAAAGATCTTGTGCTGGTATCTATAGATGACTGCGGAACCTGTTATATCATTGCAGTGCTTATAAAGAATACCCGGGATGTCCCAGAAAACGACTTATATTTTCAAGGCAATGTTAACATTCATGCAGAAGGCGGTACATTAACTCTGTCTGCAAGCGAAGAGGTTTCTCTTGCATCAGAGAGGATGTCTATTACAGCAAGGCAGGGTGAAGCGGCCTTTGATGAATTTGTAGCATCAGGTTCCAACCTTTCTACAGAAATAGGCACTATAAGGAGTGTTGCAGGAAAAGTGGAGCATATATTTCAGCGGTTTACGGAAAAGCTTATTGATGCCTTCAGGTTTGTAAAAGAACATGAAGAGGTGCAGACGGGATCAACACGATATGTTGTTGAAAGCAATTTTACCATGCATTCAAAGAATGCTGTGCACACTGCTGAAGAACTTATATCGATTAATGCTGAGCAGATAAATCTCTGTTAGCTGCTTAAAAAGATGTTGTTTGTACACTGACCATACGACGAAAAGGGGATGTTAACCATGTTTATGCTGACTCAAGGCGCAGGAATGGATCTCGGATTTCCCGATGTGTGCATTACGCCAGTGGGTCCTGTGGTTACGCCGATACCTTATCCAGATATTCATATGACTGCTGCCACAGCCCCGGCCGCATATAATGTGCTTGTGGATTGTATGCCATCCATTAACCAGTTATCCATGGGGCTTGTTAGTTTCGGCGACTGCACGGGCGTTATGGGCGGGGTGGTCTCTCATCTTGTGGACGGACAGGCCTTATATGTTGTAGGCTGTATTACAATAATTGTGGATGGGGCACCTGCGCAACGTCTGACAAGTGTTACCGGTCAAAACAGCCTTGCCATGCTTGCCAATACGCCGGGCATGTGTCTCTGTCCCAGCCAGATAACTGTTCTCACATTGGGTTAAAATACAGGCTGCGTACGATGGATTATTTAACGTCGAAAAGGTTTTCTTTAGGCATGTGGCATGAGTAACTTTTTGTATCTACTATTTGCATCATAGGTGAAGAGTCAAATGAACACAAACGAATTATCATATACGATAGTTGCCCTGGCGCCGTTTGTTCCCATTGATGGGTCTCGGAAGATTGAAATACATGAAGTAGATGTTGATACCATTGACAGTGTAATTGAGTCCTTATCGCCTAAACTATGGATATCTCTGCCCCAGGCTATTTGCCCTGAAGGCGGTATAACTGTTGCACCCAGACGTATGAAGGATTTGACGCCCGATGGT
>Ga0272448_1001958_pt1 | contig 26768 bp, 24 predicted proteins | sample YNPCB0191_FD_202220 | JGI IMG/M metagenome (GOLD analysis project Ga0272448, IMG submission 202220) | Hot spring sediment microbial communities from Yellowstone National Park, WY, United States - YNP-CB-019-1 | ecosystem: Environmental > Aquatic > Thermal springs > Hot (42-90C) > Sediment... | reverse complement strand
TTCCTCGCCACTCGCCGGTATCGGGTGGTGGTGAGCTCGCTCGCCAGCCTGGTGGCTCTCAGCGCAATCGCAGCGCTCCAATTCTCGCCAGAGGTGTTGCACGCCTTTCTTGCCACGGTCGCCCGGATGGGCACCGAACTCTTTCTCAGCACCGTCAACGAAGGCGTGGCCGTCACCCTGCATCAGGCGCTGTACCATCTCGGGCTCGGCCATCCCGATGAGGCGTTGCTCCTGGTGCAACAGGTGGCCTGCTCTGCCCTGGCCCTGCTCCTGCTTGCCTCCGGCCTGGCCATCCCGGCAGGAGGGGCCCGGCAGAGGCTGTACCTGTCGTCGATGCTGCTCGTCATCATGGTCATCGAGTCGCCCCTGGTGTGGTACCATCATTGGGTCTTGATCCTGCTTCCGCTGGCGTTGCTGCTCGTGCAAGACCTGAGGGGGTCTGGGCGCTTTGCCCTGAGGCTCCTGGTGTTGATGCAACTCGAGCGCGTGTTCGAGGTGGTGGCCATCTACCTGGCGTTGCCCGTCTTGCTGGCGGCCTTCATCCTCATCGGGAAACTGCTCCTCCTGTACTGGCGCGACTGGCGGCCCAGCCTGCCCGCGGAAGGACCACTTGCCCGGTTCCGTGGTCTGGGGCAAGGGCTAGACTTTCGTCCATAAGGAAGGAGATCGCGCACAGGGTGTATCCAAGATGTGTCAGCAGGCCTGCAGCCGCGAGCTTGGCGGAACTGCCAAACCCCCGCCCTGGGTTGGAGGTGGCGGCCCAGCGGGAAGCCCGGCTGCAACCCAGGCGATGAGCCATTCTGGATGCGGCCACTTCACCATCCACGTTGCCCTCTCCTCCCTTTTGTGATAGAATACCCAATCGCGCCGCCATACCTCACGCCTTGTTGCGCGCCTATAGACCGAAAGGAGTTATCCCGTGGAACGCCACATGGTTACCATCGATGGCAATACCGCTGTGGCCCAGGTAGCATACGGCTGCAGCGAGGTGATCGCCATCTATCCCATCACCCCTTCTTCGCCGATGGGCGAACTCGCCGATGCCTTGGCCGCCGAGGGCAAGCCCAACATTTGGGGCACGGTCCCCAGTGTGACCGAAATGCAGTCGGAGGCAGGCGCAGCCGGCGCTGTGCACGGAGCGCTGACCTCTGGCGCCCTGACGACGACCTTCACCGCCAGCCAGGGCCTGCTGCTCATGATCCCCAACATGTACAAGATTGCGGGGGAGCTGACGCCGGCGGTCTTTCATGTGTCGGCGCGGGCGGTAGCTACCCATGCCCTGTCGATCTTTGGCGACCAGTCGGACGTCATGGCCGTCCGCCAGACTGGCTTTGCTCTCTTGGCCTCGAACAGCGTGCAGGAGGCCATGGACCTGGCGCTGATCGCCCACGCCTCGACGTTGGCCACGCGGGTGCCCTTCCTGCACTTCTTCGATGGCTTCCGCACGTCGCATGAGGTGCAAAAGGTCGAAGAGCTGACCTACGACGACATGCGGGCCATGATCGACGAGAGGCTGGTGGCCGAGCACCGGGCGCGCGGCCTCAACCCCGAGCGGCCGGTGATGCGCGGCACGGCCCAGAACCCCGACGTCTTCTTCCAGGGCCGCGAGACGGTGAACCCCTACTACGCTGCGGCGCCCGCCATCGTCCAGCAGTACATGGACCGCTTTGCGAAGGTGGTCGGCCGGCAGTACCACCTGTTCGACTATGTCGGCGCGCCCGATGCGGAGCGGGTGGTGGTGATGATGGGCTCCGGCGCCGAGGCCATGCATGAGGTGGTCGAGTACCTGGTGGCCAGGGGCGAGAAGGTGGGCCTCGTCAAGGTGCGCCTGTACCGGCCCTTCTCCACCGAGCATTTCGTCAAGGCGCTGCCGGCCACGGTGAAGGCCATCGCGGTGCTCGACCGGACCAAGGAGCCGGGCGCCCAGGGCGAGCCGCTCTACGCCGACGTGCGCTCGGCCCTCAGCGAGGCCATGATGGAGGGCACACTGCCCTGCGCTGCCCTGCCCAGGGTCGTGGGCGGGCGCTACGGCCTTGGCTCGAAGGACTTTACCGGCGCCATGGCCAAGGCGGTGCTCGACAACCTCAAGGCTGCCGAGCCCAAGAACCACTTTACGGTGGGCATCACCGACGATGTGACGAACGCCAGCCTGCCGGTGGATGAGTCCTTCTCCAGCGAGCCGGCCGGCGTGCACCGGGCTGTGTTCTTCGGCCTGGGCTCCGACGGCACGGTGGGCGCCAACAAGAACTCGATCAAGATCATCGGCAAGGCCACCGACAACTATGCCCAGGGCTACTTTTACTACGATTCGAAAAAGTCCAACGGCTTGACGGTGTCGCACCTGCGCTTTGGCAAGACGCCGATCCGCAGCACCTACCTGATCTCGCAGGCCTCCTTTGTGGCCTGCCACAACTGGAGCTTTATCGAGCAGATCGATATGCTGCGCTACGCCGAGCCCGGCGGCACCTTCCTCCTGAACAGCCCTTACGGCAAGGATGAGGTGTGGGACCATCTGCCCCGCTTCGTACAGGAGCAGATCATCGCCAAGAAGCTCAAGCTGTACGTGGTCGATGCCGTGCGCCTGGCCCAGGAGGTGGGCCTGGGCGGCCGCATCAATACCATCATGCAGACGGCCTTCTTCCTCATCTCGGGCGTTGTGCCCCACGAGAAGGCGCTGGAGCTGATCAAGGCCGCCATCGAGGACACCTACGGCGACAAAGGGCAGAAGGTCGTCGAGATGAACTTTAAGGCCGTGGATGCCGCGGTGAAGGCCATCGAAGAGGTGCAGGTGCCCGGCAGGGTCACAAGCCACATCCCCATGCGCCCGCCGGTGCCCGCCGACGCTCCCGAGTTCGTGCGGAAAGTGACCGGCGAGATGATCGCCTTCCGGGGCGACCAGATCCCGGTCTCGGCCTTCCCGGTCGACGGCACCTATCCGACGGCCACGACGCAGTACGAGAAGCGCAACATCGCGGTCGAGATCCCGGTGTGGGACCCGGAGACGTGCACGCAGTGTGGCCAGTGCTCGCTGGTCTGCTCGCACGCGGCCATCCGCATGAAGGCCTACGACCCGGCCCTCTTGGCCAACGCCCCGGCGACCTTCAAGTCGACCGACGCCAAGGGCCGCGACCTTGCCGGACTGAAATTCACGTTGCAGGTGGCGCCGGAGGACTGCACCGGCTGCGGCGCCTGCGTGTACAACTGCCCGGCCCGCAAGAAGGACGCATCGGGCCAGCGCACCGAGCAGCATGCCATCGAGATGGCCCCTCAGGAGCCGCTGCGCGCGGCCGAGGTGGAGAACTACAAGTTCTTCCTCAGCCTGCCCGAGACCGACCCGGCCCGCTTCGACCGCACGACGGTCAAAGGCTCGCAGTTCCTGCGGCCGATGTTCGAGTACTCGGGCGCCTGCGGCGGCTGCGGCGAGACGCCCTACCTGAAGCTCCTCACCCAGCTCTTCGGCGACCGGGCGATGATGGCCAACGCCACCGGCTGCTCGTCGATCTACGGCGGCAACCTGCCCACCACGCCCTACTGCAAGCGCGGCGACGGGCGCGGGCCGGTATGGTCGAATTCGCTCTTCGAGGACGCGGCCGAGTTTGGCCTGGGCATGCGCCTGGCGGTGGACCGGCAGGCGACCTATGCGCTCGAGCTTCTCGACCGGGTGGCCGCTGCCGACTGCGAGGCCTGCCGCGGCGCCCGGGAGCTCTTTGCCGCCATCAAGTCGGCCGACCAGACGACGCAGGCCGGCGTGGAGGAGCAGCGGGCGCGCGTGGCCGAGCTGAAGCAGGTGCTGGCCCGGTGTGATCTGCCGGCGGCCAGGGAGCTGCTCACGGTGGCCGACTTCCTGATCCGCCGCTCGGTGTGGATCATCGGCGGCGACGGCTGGGCCTACGACATCGGCTACGGCGGGTTGGACCATGTGCTGGCCCAGGGCAAGAACGTCAACATCCTGGTGCTCGATACCGAAGTCTACTCGAACACGGGCGGCCAGATGTCCAAGTCGACGCCGCGGGGTGCGGTGGCCCAGTTCGCGGCCGGCGGCAAGCCGTCGGGCAAGAAGGACCTGGGCATGATGGCCATGACCTATGGCAATGCCTACGTGGCCCGCATCGCTCTGGGTGCCGCCCCGGCGCAGGCGATCAGGGCCTTCGTCGAGGCCGAGTCGTACGAGGGGCCATCGCTCATCATCGCCTACTCGCACTGCATCATGCACGGCATCGACATGGCCAGCGGCATGGGCGAACAGAAGAAGGCGGTCGATTCGGGCTACTGGCCGCTGTACCGCTTCGACCCGCGGCTGTTGGCGCAGGGCAAGAACCCGCTGCAGTTCGACTCGCGGCCGCCCAAGATCGACCTGGAGGAGTACGCCTACGGCGAGAACCGCTACCGCATCCTCAAGCGGTCGCGGCCCGAGGTGGCAGCACGGCTGATGGCCGAGGCCAAGAAGGACGTGGCCCTGCGCTTCAAGCTCTACCAGCAGTTGGCGGCGCTGGACTTTACGCCGCCGCCCGAGCAGCCCAAGCCGGCGAGCGAGTAGCCGGCCGGGCCACAGAGAGTGCAACGAGAGAGGGAGCCGGTTGACGGGCTCCCTCTCTTTTTGTTGCCCCTGCGCCCGCCAGCCTGTAGAGTCGGGCGACGGCCTGGCGAGATGCGCAGCTACAGCCCCGCCGACGACAAGCCTTGGATACGCCCTTGCCCTGCGGCCCGAGGGCAGGGCCAGGCCGGGCCACAGGCTGCTGCGCGGGGAACGGGCCGCTGGCGGCGACTCACCTTTTGGCGCGCGTTGGGTGTGCCGATGCGTCCCTCCGGCGGAGACGATCCGCTCCCATGGTTGCCGCCAGAAAGGAGTTGTGGTGTGGAGGGCCAACCTGCGAGCAAGAGCACCGACGTGCTGGTCTTGATTGCCCTGGTCATGGGCGTCTTGGGCTTGTGTGCGTGGCTGCTGCCGATCTGTGGGTTCCCCCTCTCCCTTGCCGGCCTGGTGCTCGGCATCGTGGGCCGCAAGTCCGATTACCGCTACGTGGTGTTGGCCGCCCTCGGCCTCTGCGCGTTCGGTCTCATTGCGAGCGTCATCAATGCGGCTGGGGGCGCCTACATGGGCGTGACCCAGTACCTGCAGTCGGTGCAGGGCTTGCAGGCGCGCTGAAGCTGGGCGGGCCAGAAGGCCCGCCCAGCGCGTTTGTCGCTTCCCTCCCCCCGTGTTATACTCGCCGCCGTTCGCCACTCACCCCAGCAAGGAGAAGCCATGCCCGACGAATCTGCTTTGCTTCAGCGCCTCGCCGCCGAGCTCAAACTGCGCCCGGATGCAGTGGCGCGGACGGTGGCCCTGTTCGATGAGGGATCGACGATCCCATTCGTGGCCCGTTACCGCAAAGAGGCTACCGGCGGGCTCGACGAGGAGCAACTGCGCAGCCTGACGGACCGGTTGCGCTACCTGCGCAACCTGGAGGAGCGCCGCGAGCAGGTGTTGCGCTCGATCGCCGAGCAGGGGAAGCTGACGGCCGAACTGGAGGCGGCGATCCGCGGCGCCGATACACTGCAGGCCGTGGAGGACCTCTACCTTCCGTACAAGCCCAAGCGGCGCACGCGGGCGACGGTGGCCCGCGAGAGGGGGCTCGAGCCGCTGGCGGAGATGATCTTGCAGCAGGCCCGTGGCAAGGGGTCGCTGGAGGAGCTGGCGGCGCCATTCCTCAACGCCGATGTGCCCACTGCTGAAGAGGCGTGGGCCGGCGCGCGCGACATTGTGGCCGAGGTGGTGAGCGAAGACGCCGAGGTACGAGGTGCCGTGCGCGAACTCACCCGGGCGGCGAGCACCCTTCGTGCCGAACGAGCCTCGGAGGAGGCCGACCCAGAGGGCGTGTACCAGCTCTACTACGAGTTTGCGGCCCCTTTCAGGAGCCTGGCGCCGCATCAGGTGCTGGCGATCAACCGGGGCGAGCGTGAGGGGGCACTGAAGGTGTCGCTGGCAGCCGATGCCGAACGCCTGATCGCCGAGATCGAGGCCGGCCACTACCGGCCCGACCCGCACTCGCCTCTGGCCGAGCAGTTGCACATGGCGGTGGTCGACGGCTACGAGCGGCTGCTGGCGCCGGCCATTGAGCGGGAACTGCGCCGGGCGTCGACCGAAGCGGCCGATGCCCATGCGATCGAGGTCTTTGCCGCCAACTTGCGCCAGCTCCTGCTGCAGCCGCCCCTGCGTGGCGCCACGGTCATCGGCATCGACCCGGGCTACCGCACCGGCTGCAAAGTGGCGCTGGTGGACCCGACCGGCAAGGTGCTGGATACGGCCACCATCTACCCCCATGAGCCCAAGAACCAGCGCGAGGAGGCCCTCCGGCTCTTGGTGGGGTGGCTGAGCGAGCGCAGCGCCGACGTCATCGCCATCGGCAACGGCACGGCTTCGCGCGAGACGGAGGCCCTGGCGGCCGAGGCGGTGGCCCAGGCCGGCAGGGGCGCCTATGTCATCGTCAGCGAAGCGGGGGCGTCGGTCTACTCGGCCTCGCCCCTGGCCAGGGAGGAGCTGCCGGGCCTCGATGTATCGCTGCGCGGGGCCGTCTCCATCGCCCGCCGGCTGCAGGACCCCCTGGCCGAACTGGTCAAGATCGAGCCCAAGTCCATCGGCGTGGGGCTTTACCAGCACGATGTGGATCAGAAGGCGCTTGGCGAGGCGCTCGATGCCGTGGTGGAGTCGGCGGTGAACTATGTGGGGGTAGACCTGAACACGGCCTCGCCGGCGCTCCTGCGCTACGTGTCGGGCCTCACCGCCCGCACCGCCAAAGCCATCGTGGCCTACCGCGAGGCCAACGGCGCCTTCCGCGAGCGGAGCGAGCTGCGCCACGTGCCGGGGATCGGCCCGAAGGCGTTCGAACAGGCAGCAGGGTTCCTCAAGATCCCGGGTGGCAGGAATCCGCTGGACAATACCTTCATCCACCCCGAGTCGTACCCGGCGTGCGAGCGCCTCTTTGCGCGGATGGGCGTGCGCGCCGATGAGCCGGGCCTGGCGGCCAAGGTGGCGGCATTCCGCCAGGGCCAGGACCTGAAGAAGCTGGCGGTTGCGCTGGGTGTGGGCGTGCCGACCCTGAGCGACATCTTCGATAACCTGCAGAAGCCGGGCCGCGACCCGCGCGAAGCGCTGCCGGGGCCCCTGCTGCGTAAGGACGTGCTCAGCATCGATGACCTGCAGGAGGGGATGGTACTCAAGGGCACCGTGCGCAATGTGGTCGATTTCGGCGCCTTTGTCGACATCGGCGTGAAGCGCGATGGCCTGGTGCATGTGTCGCAGATGGCCGACCGGTATGTGCGCAACCCGCTGGAGGTGGTGGCAGTCGGGCAAATCGTGGAGGTGCGCGTCCTCAGCGTCGATAAGGAGCGCGGGCGCATCAACCTGAGTATGCGCAAGCCCTGACCGGTTATCCCGCGCAGAGCTAGTAGCAATACCGTTCAAATAGCAGGCCCGCGAGGGACGCAAAGAGGCAGAGGACCGCGGAGCGAACGCGAGGGAGGCATTTCCTGGTCGCTCTGCGCCCCTCCGCCTCTCCGCGCTCTCTGCGTCTCCCGGAGTCGGGCTGTACACGGCCACGCCTGTCTTATTTGAACGGCATTGCCACTAGGCGACATAATCGGGAGGCGGGCAGGGGAGGCCGCCAAACCGGCAGCCTCCCTGGGATACCGTGGGCGCAGGCAGCGCCAGCCCCTTCGGCCGGGGGGCCGCCAGTGCGGTCTCCGCTAGGGCGGGCAGGGAGTCACCCAGCGGGCGCGGGTGAGCGGCCGGAAAGCCAGCCTGGCCCCGACCTGCCGCCGGTCAGGCGGAGGATGCCGGGCCGGCGTCAGGCGGGAACCTTGGCCAATTCCTCGTTGAGGACCTCCTGGAGCCCCTCAGGCGAATTGGGGTAGGGCTTGTTCTCCTGGGCAAAGCGTTGAGCGATGGGCATCATGAGGTCGATGAGGGTATCGGAGATGCCCTCGGCTTTGCCCTTGCGCTGTTTCAGCACGTTGAGCAGCCCCGACCAGTTCATCTGCTTGTTGTCTTGGAACAGCATCTCAGCATCATCGATCGGCAGGTGAGCCATCTCTCCTCCTCTCAGCGCATGGCATGGGCGCGGCCCGGCTGCTCCGGCCTTGCACGGCCAGAGCAGCCCGCGCGCTCGCTGCAAGACCGGCGTGGCCCGACGCGCGCAAGGCGGCGCCTGCCCGGACCACCGCCGATGGTATCAGGCGGTCACCTTGTTCAGCTCGTTGTCGAGGATGCGCTGCATCTGGTCGACGGAGCCAGGGTAGGGCTGGTTCGAGCGCTCCAGGTTCTGGGTGATGATGAGCAGCATGTTGACGATGGAGTCCTCGATGCCGTCGGCCTTGCCCTGTCGCTGCTTCAGAATCTGGCGCAGCCCCGACCAGCTATGCTGCGTGTTCTCTTGGAAGAGCACCTGGACGTCGTCGGATGGAATGTGGGCCATCTCCGTGGCCTCCTTGAGCAGTGATAGGGGAGCTGCGCGCGCAAGGCGCGCACTCCCCAGCGCGTGCCAGCAAATCCCGTGCCGGGGCGCGCAGCGGGCAGCGCATCTGCGCACTGTGCGATTCCCGCAATCCAAACGCGTGTGCTATAATGGCCATTCCAGGCGAAGAGGGGTGACGTAGTCCGGTTCGCGAAGGGATGGCTCGTGATGGGGCATCGGGCGGAGACCGAGACCAGGGCCGGCTGGCTGTGCGGCGCCCCGCACAGCCTTCGCTTCCGGCTGACGGTGGGCATGACCGTCGCCCTCAGCGCGATCCTCGCCGCCTTCATCCTCCTCCACTATGAGAACCAGCGCCAGCGCACCCTCTCGGACGCCGACGCGCACCTGGCCGAAGTGAGCCAGGTGATCGAGGGCAGCCTGACCCACGCCATGCTGAACCGCGATCTGAGCGAGTTGCAGCAGATCATCGACGACGTGGCGGGGCAGCGCAACGTCCGTGCCATCCGCCTGCTCGACGCATCGGGAGAGGTACGTTTCGCGTCGGGCGGCCAGGATGTCGGCGCTCGCCCCGACTTGCGCGACCCAGGCTGCCGGCCTTGCCACGAAGAAGGCAAGCCACCGCGCACGAGCAGCGTCATCATCCGCAGCCTCGCCGGAGAGCAGGTCCTGCGCAGCTATCGCCCAATCCACAGCCAGCCCGCCTGCCAGACCTGTCACGACCCTCAGGCGGACCCCACCGGGTCGCTCTTGATCGACTACTCGCTGAGCGAGACGAATGCCCGCCTGGCCTCGGATCTGCGGCTGAGCCTGATCGCGGGGCTGGCGGTGATCTTTGTGGCAGCCTGCACCGCAAGCTGGCTTCTCGATCGATTGGCCTTTGGCAAGCTCGAGCGCATGATGCAGGCCATCCGCCGCTTTGGCGAGGGAGACCGCTCGGCACGCGCGCCCGTCGGTGGGCAGGATGAGGTCGACCGGCTGGCTGCAGCTTTCAACCGCATGGCCGATGGGCTTGCCGCCAAAGAGGCCGAAACCGAACGGCTGTACCGCGAGCTGCAGCAACAGGAGGCGGCGCGGGCCCAGCTGCTGCGCGAGGTCATCCGTGCGCAGGAGGAGGAGCGCAAGCGCATTGCCCGTGAGCTCCACGACGAGCTCGGGCAGACGCTGGCGGCCCTCAGCCTCGGCCTCGAGACGGCACTGCAGGGCATACCCGAGGCGATGGCCGCCGCCCGCGCCCAGTTGGTGCACGTGCGCGACCTGACCATGGCCACGTTGGGCCAGGTGCACGCGTGGATTCAGGACTTAAGGCCGTCGGTGCTCGATGACCTTGGCCTGGTGCCGGCCATCCGGTCCTGGGCCGAATCGCGGCTCGGGCGGTTGGGGGTGGAGGTGGAGGTGGAGGCCGAGTGCAAGGAGCGCCTGCCGGCCGAGTTGGAGACGGCGCTCTATCGCATCATCCAGGAGGCGATCAGCAACATCGCCAAGCATGCCAGGGCCCGGCATGTGACGATCCGGCTGTATGCGGGTGGCGAGAGCATCATCGCCGAGGTCGACGATGACGGCGTAGGCTTTGACCCCCAGGAGTTCCTGACCCCTGGCGAGAGCATGCGCGGCCTTGGGCTGATGGGCATGCGCGAGCGGGTCACGCTGGTTGGGGGCCGGCTGGCAGTGTCGTCGCTGCCCGGCGAGGGTACACACATTCGTATCGAGGTGCCATGGACGCGAGACCCAGAATCCGGGTGCTGATTGCCGATGACCACACCATCCTGCGGCAGGGGCTGCGCGCGCTCCTCGATGCGCAGGAAGACCTCGAGGTCGTGGGCGAAGCTGCCGATGGCGAGCGGGCAGTGCAGCTCAGCCGCACGCTGTCGCCCGATGTGGTGGTCATGGATATCACCATGCCCGGCCTCGATGGCCTGGCTGCCACGCGGGCCATCAAGCGCGATGTGCCGGGGGCGCAGGTATTGATCCTGACCATGCACGAGAGCGACGAGTACTTTTTCCGCGTGCTGGAGGCCGGCGCATCGGGCTATGTGCTCAAGCGCGCCGCCGCCAGCGACCTGGTCGATGCCATCCGCGTGGTGGCGCGGGGCGAGGTTTTCCTGCATCCGGCCGTGGCCAAAAAGCTGGTGTCGGATTACCTGGGCCGGGCGCAGGCGGGCGAGGGGATGGACGCCTACCAGCAGCTCAGCCAGCGCGAGAAAGAGGTGCTCGCCCTCATCGCCGAAGGCCTGGCCAACCGCGAGATCGCCGAGCGCCTGGTGCTGAGCCTCAGCACTGTGCAGACCCACTATGGCCACATCCTCACCAAGCTCGGGCTTCGCAACCGCGCCGAACTGGTCCGCTATGCCATCAAGCATGGCCTGATCGACCGCGACGCTTGATACCCCACCGGGCCGCGCAGCCGGCCTGCATCCCCCTTTAGTACTGCAACCGTATTTGGTCCAACCTGCACCCGGCAGCAGCCGGCAAACCTGCTCCGCGCCTGCCCGGCCCTGATTCGGGGCGGGGGTTCTGCTCCGGTCAGCTGCGAAGCGTGATGCCCGGATGGCATGTACGGCCCGATGGGCAAGTACGGTTGCAGTATTAGGTTCCCCTCGGTAAAGGCACGATGAGAATCGTGCCTTTACCGATGCCCAAATCATGCCTCTCCCGATAGGCACAAGGCCCAGCTTCTGATACACTTGTGATGCCAGACACAGTCGGCGGGCAGCGCTGCGCCGCGCCTGCAGCCAAGCCGCCGAGCCTGTAACTTGATCCAGCGAGGGAGCGCACGATGCCAGCAAAGAATATCGCCTTCTCGGCGCGTGAGCGCAGCCTGATCCGTACCGTCACCGAGGCCGGCCCACGCACCAAGCTCCTGATCGGCGCCCTGGCTTTGGTCTTTGGCTGGGGCCTGTATGCCTACGTCTACCAGCTCCGCCACGGCCTGGCGGCCACCGACATGCACGAGTACGCGCTGTGGGGGCTCTACATCACCAACTTTGTCTTCTTTATCGGCATCAGCCATGTGGGCGCTCTGATGTCGGCCATCCTGCGCATCACTCACGCCGAGTGGCGGCGGCCCATCACGCGCATGGCCGAGGTGATCACCTTCAGCGCGCTACTGTTCGGCGCCGTGATGCCCATTGTGGACCTCGGGCGGCCGGAGCACATCCTGAACCTGCTCTTCCACCCCAACCTGCAATCGCCCATCGTGTGGGACCTCTTGTGCATCTTTACCTACCTGGTGGGCAGCTCGATCTTCCTGTACCTGCCGCTGATCCCCGATATTGCCCTCATGCGCGATGGAGTGCAGGGGCTTGCGGGCTGGCGGCGCGTCGTCTACCGGGTGCTCTCGCTCAACTGGCAGAACACGCCCGCCCAGCACGAGCGCCTGGAACGGGCCATGGGCATCATGGCCGTGCTGATCATCCCCATCGCGGTGGCCGTGCACACCGTGGTCGCGTTCATCTTTAGCATGACGTTGCGGCCGGGCTGGAACAGCACCATCTTTGGTCCGTACTTTGTGGCCGGGGCGCTGGTGTCGGGCGCAGCCGCGGTGATGGTGGCCATGGCCATTCTGCGGCGGGTGTATCACCTGGAGGCCTACATCACCCTGCAACACTTCCGCAACCTGGCAATCCTGGTGTTCACCTTCGACCTCTTTTACATCTACTTCAACATTGCCGAGTACTTTACCATGGGCTACAAGATCGAGGAAGGTGAGCGGGCCCTCCTGCTGGCGCTCATGGGCGGCGCCTATGCGCCGGCGTTCTGGCTGACCCAGTTGGGCGGGCTGCTTCTGCCGGCGTTCCTGCTGCTCGTGCCCAGCCTCAAGCCGCTGCGCCTGCTGCGCGGCCTGCGCGTGTTGCGCCCGGCAGCGCTGGGGTTGATCGTGCTCCTGGAAGGCCTGACGCTGATCGGCCCGGTGCGGACGGTGCTGGCGCAGTCGTGGATCACGTCGGCGGGGCCGGCGCCCTTGCTCTCGGTGTGGGTCTTTGTCGGCCTGTTGGGCCTCCTGTTCATCTCGCTGCTGCCGCTGCTGCACGCCCACCCCATCCCCACCTACGTGCTGGCGGGGCTGCTGATTGTGGTGCAGGCGTGGATCAAGCGCTACCTCATCGTTGTGCCGACCTTGATGAACCCACTCTTGCCCGTGGAGCCGGCACCTCTGGAATGGCTGCGCTACAACCCCACCTGGGTAGAGTGGTCGATCACGGCGGGCTCGCTGGCAGGGTTTGTGCTCGTGTATGTGCTCTTTACCAAGGTCTTTCCCATCGTCTCCATCTGGGAGACGCGTGAAACGCCCGCTCCGGCGGGCCGGCCGGCCGCCTACGAGGCGGGCGAAGCGAAGGCATGAAGGAACCCTGGGGGATGGATACGGTGCAGAGGAAGCAAGGCGAGGAGAAGGCTGTGGCCGAGGTGCAATCGCCCTCGCGCCGGCGGCTGCTGATCGCGCTGGGCACGGCGGGCGCATCGGCGTTGGCTGCGCAAGCGGGGATCCTGGCGCGGCCGGGCCAGCCGGCCGAGGCGCAATCGAAAGCCTCTGGGGCGCGGCAATGGGCGATGGTGATCGACCTGCGCAGGTGCGAGGGCTGCGTGACCCGAGGGGAGCCCCCGGGGTGTACGGAGGCCTGCAACCGCGAGCACTTTGTGCCCAAAGGACAGGCCTGGATCCAGGTGCTGCGCCTGGAGCAGCCCAACGGTGGGAGCTACTTCCTGCCCCGCCTGTGCATGCAGTGCGAGAACGCGCCCTGCCTGAAGGTCTGCCCGGTGGGGGCGACGTTCCGCGATGCAGAGGGGGTGATCCTGATCGACCACCGGCGCTGCATTGGCTGCCGGCTGTGCATGGCGGCCTGCCCCTATGGCGCCCGCTTCTTCAACTGGGGCCAGCCCGAGAACCCGCCGGGGGCGACCTTTGCCCGCTACAGCCCGGAATACCCGGTGCCCCACCGGCGTGGTACGGCCGAGAAGTGCATGCTCTGCGCCCACCGCACGGCCGATGGCAAGTTGCCCGCCTGCGTGGAGGGTTGCCCGATGTTGGCCATCTATCTGGGCGATCTGAACGAGGACCTGGCGACGAACGGCAGTGAGATCGTCAAACTCTCTCGCTTTCTGGCCGAAAACAACGCCTTCCGCCTGATGGAGGAACTGGGCACGCGGCCGAGAGTCTGGTACATCCCCGGCCATGGCCAGCAGTACGGCCACACGCTGGATGACCCGCGCGAAATCAAGGAAGCGCGCCCCTGGCAAGAGTTGCAGGGCGGCGACCAGGGCAACGGCTCGGGCCACGGTGGGTGATGTTGCAGCTCACCCGGCGGGCGCGCAGGATTGGAGGCTAGATCATGACCAGGATATCGCGGTGGGCGCTTGGGGTTGCCTTGCTCACGGCGGCGCTCATCTCTCTGCTCACAACCCGTGCTCTGGCCGAGGCGGCCGGTTCGCCGGCGGCCGCGCCTCGGGCCGAGGTCTGCTCGGAGGGCTGCCACGAGGCGCGGCCCGGCCCTCCGCCCCCGTGGCACACCTACCATCTGGGCCGCACCACCGGCCAGGCGGCCAACCCTGCCGCACAGGTGCCCACCACCCTTTCGCTTTCCCCCTCCTCGTGGGCTCTGGGCGCCGGTGAGATGGTGAACCTGATGGCGGTGGTGAAGGACGCCCAGGGCGCCCCGGTGCCAGGGGCGGTGGTGCACTTTTATGTGGATGCCGAGTTCGCCGGCAAGAAGGGCCAGGTGGAGGTGGGCGCAGCCACGGCCAATGCGCAGGGCGTGGCCTTCCTGGATTACCAGCCGACCACGGCCGACGAGAAACAGCGCATCACGGCCCGCTTCGACGGCGTGGGCAACTATGCCAAGAGCGAACAGACGGTGGAGATCCAACAGGTCGAGCCGCCACTGCCGGCCTACCGGCCGGAGCCTAGCGGGCTGGAGGGGGTTGGCCGCTGGACCGAGGCTGCCTTCCTCGCCGCCCTGGCTGGCGTGTGGGTTGCCTTTGGGTACATCGCATATCAGGGCTATGCGATCGCTCGTGGACAATGAAGGAGACAGGGATGCACATCAACGGGCCCATTCGCAAACTGGTCGTTATCGCGCTGGCAGGCGCCCTCACCCTGCCGCTCGCTGCGTGCGCCACGGGCGTGCCAGAGAGCGAGTACGAAGCGGTGAAGCAACAGCTTGCCACGCAAGAGAAGAAGGTCCAGGCCTTGCAGCAGCAGCTTTCCGCACAGGCTGCGGCGCCGGCGGCGGGCAAGGCGCTGCCGAACGGGTTATCGGTGGTGCTCGGGGCCGTGGTGTTGACGCCTGCGCCCCCCCAGCCGACCGCCACTCCGCTGCCGCCCGATGCCCCCAAGCCGACGGCGCCACCGCCGCCGGCGCTTCCGGCGTGGTTCAATCAGAGCGTCCCCATCTACATCTATGCCGATACGGTCATCGGCAGCGGCAGCAAGTACAACGTGGCACCGCAGGTGGTGGGGGGCAAGTCGTCGTGCGTGCTGACCGGCGTCTTCAAGCGCGGCATGCGCATCGTCTTCCGTTTCGAAGCCATCGATACGAGCACCGGCAAACGCCTGAGCGACGCCGATGTGGCATCGGCCGTGGTACACCTGCCCAACGGCGAGGACCTCACCGCGCGCTTTGGCCGCCACGGCTCGACCGACGATTCGCCCTGGTTCTGGGCTGCGGCCTGGGACATCCCGCTCGACTATCCTCTCGGCTCTCTCGATTGGAGGATCGAGGTCAAGACCAAGGATGGCAGAGTGGGCACCTTCCGGCAGCTCCAGGTCTACAGCGACGCGAGCGACTCGCGGACCCAGATTGTGGAATGAAAGCGCCGCTGGTTCCAGGCGCGGAGGCAAGGGCTTTGGACGGATGGCTTGTGCGTGTGCGGAGGCGTGGCAGCCGCGGGGGCGGCTGGGCCGCGCTGGTGATGATAGCGGTGGTGGTTTCGGCCTGTGCGACGGCTCAGGCAGCGCCCGGGCTTGAAGGGCCACGGGCGGCGGCGACTCCGCAGCCGGCCGCGACGCAGCCGGCAAGCGCCACGGCGTCGCCCACGGCGACCGAGGTGCCTCTGCGCGCGCTCAAGGTCGCTCCCGAGAGCGGAGTGGTGGGCGACTCGTTCACCGTTACCGCCGATGGGTTGCAGGCGGGCAAGGCGGTCGAGTTCGTCTGGATGACCTGGGAGGGGAGTTACGAGACCCAGGCCAGCTCGGAGAACGTCGAGTTCCACGACCGGCACTATGAAGAGAAGGCAGTCTCGCTGGGCCAGGCCACGGCCGACAGTACGGGCAAGGCCAGCCTGAGGGTCACCACGCCCGAGGATTTCGGCCAGGTGCACGATATCTATGCGCTGGTCGATGGCCAGAAGGTGGCGAGGGGCGGCTACCGCATCGCCCGCAACGCCACCATCTCGGCCACCGAGGGTCCCGTCGGCGCGCCGATCACCATCACCATCACCGGCCTGGGCATGAAGCCCTACGAGACCCTGGCAGCCATCACCTATGACAACCGCTACACCGGCTTTGCCTCGGGGGTGACGAACAAGGGGACGGCCATCTTCCAGATCCGGGCGGCGGGCCCGGTGGGTCGGCACGTGGTGCGCGCCATCGGCTCGAGCCATGCCTCGCCCTACCTGAACGTGCCGCAATCGCCGCTGGCCGGGGTGCTGAGTGACTTTGCGTGGGTCTACACCGTCACCAGCGATCAGGGCGCACCCCCCGACACGCTCGACTGGCCCGACCCCAACCGGGTGGCGCCCCTGAGCTCTCTGGCCAGCCGGACCTCGGCCAGCGGCGTGCAGCCGGCGCCGGGCGTCACGGCCAATGTGGAGCCCGGCGCGGGGCCGGTGCTCAGCAAGGCGACGGTGACGGCGCGCGGCCTGCCCCCCGCCGGCGAGATCGACCTCCTGTGGGTGACCTCGCGGGGGAACCGCGTCAGCCCCAGCGGCTGGAGCCTGTCGGAGACGCAGCTGGGGCATGTTACGGTGGGCCAGGATGGGGCGCTCGAAGCCAGCGTCCAGGTGCCCGACGACTTGGGCGGCTGGCACGTCATCAAGCTGGTGCAGGCCGGCAAGGTGCTGGCCGAGGTGCCCTTCCGCGTCGAAGCCAGCCTCCTCGGCGTGAGCCCCAAGCGAGTCAAAGCGGGCGAGACCTTCACGGTGCACCTCAAAGGGGTGGGCTGGACGGAGCTCGACAACGCTTTCGCCGTTACCTACGATGATGGGTATACCGGCTATGCCTGTGGTTTCAACTCGAACGGCGACATCCAACTCACCCTGATCGCCACCGGTGCGCCGGGCACCCACCTGATCGACCTCTACCCGATGCTCTACCAGGGGCACGGCAAGCCGCCCTGGGCCTATCAGATGCCGATGCTCACCTATGCCCGCGATCATCCGGGCCTGGCCTTGGGCTACCGGTTGCCGGCCGTGCGCGCCGCGATAGAGATCGTCGAATAGCCGATTTCCCTCTTCCACCTCTCGGCGTGCGCCGCGTGTGGGTTCGGCCCCGCGCGGCGCACGCCGATTCTGGGCCTGCGACAGCGTGGTACGGATTGTGCTCTTCTACCCCTCGGGTGCCCCAATTCCGGCCGGCCTGTGAGAGAACCATGCATCTCTTGGATCGGCAACCTGAGACCATCGCCGTTTTGCGGGCCAACGGCCTCGGCGACTTTTTGGAAGCCACCCCTGCCCTCCGCGCCCTCGCCAAAGGCTTCCCCGGCGCCGAAATCACCTTCCTGACTCTGCCCTGGCTGCAGGGGTTTCTTGCTGGCCGCTACCCGTACCTGCACCGGGTGGAGGCGATCCCTCGCTACCCCGGCATCCACAACCCCGGCCCGGGCGACCCGGCGCCGGCCGAGAGCACGGAGGCCTTTTTCGCCCGCATGCGGGCGCGCCGCTTCGACCTGGCCATCCAGATGCACGGCGGCGGCGCCGAATCGAACCCCTTCGTGGCTGCCCTGGGCGCGCGCCACACCCTGGGGCTGAGGGCGCCGGGCAGCCCGCCGCTGGAGCATACCCTGCGCTACGTGTACTATCAGAACGAGGTGCTGCGCTACATGGAGCTGGTGGGGATGCTGGGGGTGCCGCCTGACGGGCTGCAGACCGACCTGCCCGTGCTCGACAGCGACCGGGGACGCCTGGCCGCAGTATGGAGGGGCGAAGAGCGGTGCTACGCCGTGCTGCACCCCGGCGCGGGCGATGCCCGCCGGCGCTGGCCGCCAGAAAACTTTGCCCGCGTGGCCGAGCACCTGCGCCGCCGCGGCCTGGAGGTGGTGGTGACGGGCCGCGCCGAGGAGCGGCCGGTGGTCGAGGCGGTCAAGGCTGCCTCTCGAGCGCAAGTGGTGGACCTGAGCGACCGCCTGGACCTGGGTGCGATGGCGGCGCTGGTCGCCGGCGCGGCCCTGCTCGTGTCGAACGACACCGGGCCGGCCCACATGGCCTACGCCCTCGATACCCCGGCGGTGGTCATCTTCTGGTGTGGGAACGTGATTACGGCAGGGCCACTCCGGCGCCGGCTGCACCGGCCCCTCCTCTCGTGGACTCAGACCTGCCCCGCCTGTGGCACGGCCGGCCGCTGTAACTGCAGCGCTTCGTGGGTTGCCGAAGTGGCGGTCGAGGATGTGCTGGCCGAGGTGGACGACCTGCTAGAGGCTCGACGGGGGTAAGGCAAGTGGGGTAGGCAGGCGGGCGAGCCAACCGTGGGGTTGTGGCGGGCGGCGACACCGCCCGCCACAACCCCCGGATGATTCCCCGCACAGGCGCAGCCCAACCGGTTACCGCCATGACAGGCCGCCCCCGCCCTCGCCCGGCGAGCGGGAGCAGTGGAGAACCCGAGCCGGGCCTTGGGGGCCGATCCCCTTACAGCCCGAGCAGCTCCTGCGCGGCCAGCCTAGCGCCGGCGGCCACGATCCGTACGCAGGCGGCCTTGTGGGCGGGGTGGTCGAAGGGGAGGGGATTGATGGCGCGGCAGCTCTCGCTGCCGGCCTGCTCGACAAAGCGCTCCCACAGCCTGCGAGCGTGGCCGTAGGCGACCTCTTTCTGCTCGGGGTCGGGCGTGGTGCGGCCGTGGGCCAGGCCCAGGGCTATAGCGCCGCCGCTCAGCGCCCCACACACTGCGCCGGCGCGGCCGATGCCTCCGCCAAAGGGCGTGGCCGCCATGAGCAGGCTGTCGTCGGCGGGCAGGCCGAGGACCTCGGCAACCCCTCGCAGCACCGATTCGGCACAGTTGAAGCCATCGCCAAAGTGCGCGGTGGCCAGGTTGGCTGCCCTCTCAACCAAAGCCCGGCGCTCGGCCTGGGGGAGAGCGCAAAGGTTGGGCATCGCGGATCCTCCCCACCCGGCGGGGTGAACCCCTGGGGCGCACCGCTACTTGATGACGAACTGGGCCACGAGGGCGATGGCGACAAGCAGGGCAAACATCGAAGCGGCCAGAATGCCCACCCGGCGCAGGTCGCCCAGCACATAGCGATACTCGTTGGCCAGGTCGGCGGTCGAGGGCGCCGCGGCTGCCTGGGTGGGCTGGGCCGTGGGGCGGGCCGCTACAGTGGCGCTGGCCGGCCGGCTCGCGGCGGCCGGCGCTGCTTGCCGGTTGGCGGTTTGGGCGGCGGGCCGCCGTCCGGCCTGCGAACGACGCTTTCCGGATTTCTTGGCCATAGGACTCCTTTGCCTCACAGGCATACCTTGGCACGGGCCGACAAGGGCCCGCGCTACCTCACGAAACTGGCGCTGACGACCATGCGGTGCGTATCCACCAGCGGCGGGTAACAGGTGATCAGCGTCAGGGTCGGATCGGCGGTCGCATCCATCACGCTCGTCTCCTGGGGCGCCACGATGCGGACCGACGTGACCTTGTAGCGGTAGGTCCGCCGGGGAGTGTCGACGAGCACCAGGTCGCCTTCCCTCAGCTCCCCCAGGTCTCTGAAGATGGCCCCGTAGACGTCGACGTGGGCCGAGAGGACCATGTTGCCCGCTTCCCCAGGCAGGCCGCTGCCGATGTGGTGGCCGACCCCGTCCTTCAGCGTTTCCCAGTCATCGCCCTCAACGATGGGCGCATCGACGCGGATGGCCGGGATGACGAGGCGCGCCCCGACCAGCGACGGCGGCTCGGCCGAGGGCGTGGCCGCAGGCGTCGGCGCGTTGCGGCTGCCGGGCAGCTCGGCCCAAGTGGGCACAGGCGAGGGGCTCGGCGTGGGTAGCGGCGTTGCCGACGGCGCTGGAGCGGTCGCTGGGGCCGGCACCATGGGCGATGGGTTGGAAAGGCGGGCCAGGTCCTGCTGCAGCCGGTCGACCATGCCAAAAGAAGTCAGAGCTGCCGCAACCAGGCCCAGCGTGGCCATCACCTCGATGGCGACCAGCAGCCGGTCGAGCCACGAGGCCGTCCACCTGCGGTCGCGGGCCACCCGGCGCAGCCGGGCCAGCCAGGCCGGTGCGGTGGGGGCCTCTGGCAGCAGCGGCGCCCGCCTCTCCGGGGGCGCGACGGTGGGGGCCGGCGCCTGCTCAGGGGCGACCGGGGCCACCTCGCGCATCACAGGAGGGCGGCCTGCCACTGCGGGCGGCGCAGGCTCGGGCAGTTCCTCTGCCCGCGGCTCGTCGAGCTGGGGCTGCCAATGCTCCAGTGGCGCCAGGCGCCGGTGTTTGGGCACCAGGACGCCCTTGGCCAAGGCGTCTGCTTCGTGCTCCAGGCCCGACGTGATGCGTCGTATGCGATCGCGGGCCGAGGCCCCATGCCTTGCCCGCCAGGGATGGTCGAGGTGGTCGGTCACCGGGGTACCCTGCCAGTCAGCCACCGATTATTAAGGAAGGATTATAGCGTGGGGAGGGGGTGGCGTCAAGCAAGCGCACCCTCATCAAACTTGACAGCGCCGCCCAGACGCTTAAAATGATGAACTTGTCAGACGGACTCCCGGCCGCTGCGCCGCGGGTCTGTACGCCGTATTCGCCCCCGCAACGCGGGGGATGATCTGCGCTATGCGCATGTGTCAGGAGGGTAGCGAACGGAATGGTCAAGATCCGCCTGCGTCGCGTGGGCTCGAAGGGGCAGCCCTACTACCGGGTAGTGGTTACCGAGGCGAGGATGCCGCGCGATGGCCGCTTCATCGAGACGATCGGCCACTACAATCCCCGCACCGACCCGCCCACCATTCACATCGAGGCTGAGCGGGCGTTACATTGGCTGCGTAACGGCGCCCAGCCCACCGAAGCCGTGGCCAAGATGCTGCGTGACCTGGGCATCATGGACAGGGTGGCGCCCGCCGCGCCTGAAGCCACAGCGTGAGTGAGGCTTGAGCCGTGCAAGAACTGGTTGAGTACATGGCCCGCAACCTGGTCGATCACCCCGAGGACGTGCGGGTGACCGAGACGAGCGGCGCACATGCCGTGGTGTACGAGTTGCGCGTCCGCCCTTCCGACAAAGGCTGGGTGATCGGGCGCGAGGGGCGTGTGGCCAACGCCATGCGTACGCTGCTGCGGGTGGCCGCCGCCCGCAAGCGGCGGCGCGCGCTGCTGGAGATCGTGTGACCGAGCCCTCTGCCGGTCAGCGCGGGGAGGCCGGCCTTGGGCGCAGGGAACCCCCGCGCGAGGAGCCTGCTCACCTGGTGGTGGGGCGGGTGCTGGCGCCATGGGGGCACCGGGGGGAGGTGCGCGCCGAAATCCTCACCGACTTTCCCAAACGCTTCTCGGGCATGGAGCGCATCTTTGTGGGCGACGACCTGGTGCCCTATCGCGTGCAGTCGGCGCGGCTGCACAAGGGGAACGTGGTGCTCAAGCTCGAAGGCATCGACAACCCCGATCAAGCAGAGCGCCTGCGGGGCGCGCTCCTCTATGTGCCGGTGGCTGAGGCCGTGCCGCTGGGCAAGGACCAGTATTACCAGCATCAGATCATGGGCCTCGAGGTGTGGACGGTCGACGGCCGCTATCTGGGCCGGGTGAGCGAGATCCTCGAGACCGGCGCCAACGACGTCTACGTGGCCGAGCGCGACGGGCGCGAGGTTCTGATCCCGGCAGTGGCTGAAGTGGTGCAGGAAGTGGATCTGGAGCACCACCGCCTGGTGGTGAAGCTGCTGCCGGGCCTCTTGGAGGGCGAAGAGGCGTCGCAGTGAGCGGTTCGCAGTTGCGCTACTGGGTTGGTTTCAACATCGTGCCCCAGATTGGCCCGGCGCGTCTGCGGGCGCTTCTGCAACACTTTGGCTCGCTGGAGGCGGCGTGGCATGCCGATGCCCGTGAACTCCAGGCGGCCGGCCTCGACAAGCGGGCTCTGGCCAACCTGCTGGCCGCCCGCCGCGCTGTGGACCTGGACCGCGAGATGGAGCGGCTCGAACGGGCCGGGGTGACCGTCCTCACCTGGGACGACCCCGCCTACCCCGCCCGCCTGCGCCAGATTGGAGCGCCGCCCCCGGTGCTGTATGTGCGCGGCGCGCTGCTCGCCGACGACGAATGGGCCGTGGCCGTGGTGGGCACCCGCTACCCCAGCGCCTATGGCCTGGAGATGACCCGCCAGTTGGCGGGTGACCTGGCCCGCAACCACATCACCGTGGTCAGCGGCCTGGCGCGGGGCATCGACTCGGAGGCCCACCACGCGGCGCTGGCTGCGGGTGGCCGCACCATCGCCGTCCTCGGCTCGGCCCTCGACCGTGTCTACCCGCCCGAGAACACCGACCTGGCGCGGCAGATCGTCGGCTCGGGCGCTGTAATCAGCGAGTACCCTTTCGGCACTCGGCCCGAAGCAGGCAACTTTCCCGCCCGCAACCGCATCATCAGTGGGCTGGCGCTCGGCACACTGGTCGTCGAGGCTGGCGAGACGAGTGGGGCCCTGATTACCCTCCACTACGCTCTGGAACAGGGGCGCGAAACCTTTGCGGTGCCCGGCAGCGCCCTGTCGCGCCGCTCGGCGGGCACCAACCGGCTGCTCCAGCGGGGTGAGGCCAAGCTGGTACTAAAGGTGCAAGACATCCTTGAGGAGCTAAACCTCACCATGCTTGCGCAGCAGGCCGAAGTGCGCCAGCTTGTGCCCGAGAACGACATCGAGGCCAAACTGCTCAGCCAGCTATCCACAGAGCCGACGCACATCGACGAGCTGAGCCGGAGCACCCAATTGCCCGTTGCCCAGGTGTCGAGCGCCCTGTCGCTTCTGGAGCTCAAAGGTGCGATCCATCGGGTTGGTGCCATGAGCTACGTCTTGACTCGCGAGGGACGGGTGGCCTATCGGGTAGAATAGACGTGGGCATCCGCACTCCCCACGATTCCGCAAGGCCCGCATCACCGACGAGAGCATAAGGAGCCCTGTATGCCGCCATCACCAGGAAGGGCTGGTGATCCCGCGCTATCGGTTGTCATTCTTGCCGGCGGGGTAGGCACGCGGCTATGGCCGCGCAGCCGGCGCAACTGCCCGAAGCAGTTGCTTGACCTGGTCGACGCACGGACGATGCTGCAGAACACCGTCGACCGTGTGCTGCCCCTGGTAGAGCCCGAACGCATCTACGTCGTCACCGGCGCCGAGTATGCCGCCCAGGTGTGCCAGCAACTGCCCCAGTTGCCGGCCGGCAATGTCATCGTCGAGCCCTCGGGCCGCGGCACGGCGCCGTGCATCGGCCTGGCTGCGGTGGTTCTGCGCGCTCGTCTGCCCGAGGGCATCATGATTTCGCTCCACGCCGACCACGTCATCGCCGATGCGGAGCGCTTCCGCCAGCTCCTGCGCGTGGCGGCGCTGGCGGCCGAGCGAGGCCACCTGGTGACCCTGGGCATCAAGCCCACCTATGCCGAGACCGGCTACGGCTACATCGAGCGTGGCCCGCTTGTGCACCGGATCGAGGGCCAGCCGGTGTACAGGGTGGCGCGCTTTCTGGAAAAGCCGCCGGCCCAGCAGGCGGCAGAGTTTGTGCGTGACCGCCGGCACTACTGGAACTCGGGCCTTTTCATCTGGCGGCTCGACACCATTTGGGCCGCGTTCGAGCGCTGGTTGCCCGACCTGCACGCGCAGCTGGGGCACATCGCTGCCGCCTGGGGCACGCCGCGGCAGAGCGCCGTGCTGGCCGAGACGTGGGCGCAGATCCGCCCGGTGAGCATCGACGTCGGCATCATGGAGCGCGCCGACGACGTGGTGGTGGTGCCTGCCGACATGGGCTGGAGCGACGTGGGCAGCTGGGCCAGCCTGGCCGACGTGATGGCGGCCAACGAGGCGGGGAACGTGGTGCTGGGCGGCAGCGAGCACCTGGCGCTCGACACGCGCAACTCGCTGATCTATGCCCCGGGGCGCACCATCGCGACCATCGGCGTGCATGACCTGATCGTCGTCGATGCCGGCGATGTGGTCCTCATCTGCCCCAAGGACCGGGCGCAGGATGTGAAACAGATGGTCGAGGAGATCAAGCGCTCGGGGCGTATCGACCTCTTGTGATGGCCGTGGCGGGGTGGCGCGGGCGCCAGGCGTTTCCAGCGGTGACTCTGGGCGCCCGGCGGCGGGCACCCCTGCGGCCTATGGTTTCTCTGGAGTGTAGCCATGCGGGCGGAGATTGTCAGCATCGGCACCGAGCTCCTGCTTGGTGAGATTGTGGATACGAACGCGGCCTACCTCGCGAGGCAGTTGACGACCATCGGCCTCGACCTACACTACAAGACCACGGTGGGCGACAACGAGGCGCGCATCGCTGCCGTCCTCGCGCAGGCCCTCGAGCGGTCGGGGGTCGTGATCACCAGCGGCGGCCTGGGCCCGACGGTGGATGATGTGACGCGCGAGGCGGTGGCGGCGGCTACGGGCCGGCCGCTCGAGTTGCGCCCGGAGCTGGTCCCCGAGATCGAGGCCTTCTTCCGGCGCCGGGGTGCGCAGATGACGGAGAACAATCTCCGCCAGGCCCGCCTGCCGCGGGGCGCCATCGCCATCTCGAACCCCGTGGGCACGGCGCCGGCCTTTATCGTCGAAGACCCGCGCGGGATCATCATCAGCCTGCCGGGCGTGCCCTCGGAGATGCGCTACCTGGTGGAGCACGCCGTGCTGCCCTACCTGCGCCAGAAGCTGGGCTTGAAGGGCGTGATCAAGGTGCGCAACCTCCACACGGCCGGCATCGGCGAGAGCCAGGTGGATGCGCTGGTGGGCGATTTGGAGCGCAGCTCCAACCCCACGGTGGGCCTGGCCGCACACCCCGCGCAGACCGATGTGCGGGTGGCGGCCAAGGCCGAGAGCGAAGAGGAGGCGGCGCGGATGGTCGCCGAGGTGGAGGCCGAGGTGCGCCGCCGCCTGGGCGACCACATCTACGGCGCCGATGAGGAGACCCTCGAAGGCGCGGTGGTGCGGCTGCTGGCCCAGCGGGGCCGTACCCTGGCGGTGGCCGAGATCGTCACCGGCGGCGCCCTCACGAGCCGGTTGGCAGCGGCGGCGCGGGGCCAGGGCGTGTTCAAGGGGGGCGTGGTGGCGCCCAGCGAGGAAGGGTTGGGGCTGCCCGGCGATGCAGGCCGCCTGCCCCCTGACCAGGCGGCTGCCGCGGCCGCGCGCCGCGTGCGCGAAGCCCAGGGGGCCGACATGGGGTTGGCCACCCTGGCCAGGGGCGATGCGACGAGCCTGGTCGCCTATATCGCCCTCGACACCGGCTCGGCGACGGTCACCCAGGCGCGCGACATGTCGGGGCGCGCTGCAGACATGGTCGAGCCGTGGGTCGCGAATACGGCTCTCGACACCGTCCGCCGGGCGCTCTTGTAGGCGCGCGCCACCGCTACGTCGACGCCGGCGCCGCCCCTGGCGCGACCCGTTTCTCTGCCGGGCGGGCGCTGTCGGCAACGATGAGCCCATCGCGCATCTCGACGATGCGCCGGGCGCGGGCGGCCAGGTGAGGCTCGTGGGTGACGAGCACGACCGTCTTGCCTCGGGCGTTCAGGGTCGCCAGGTATTCGATGACGTGGGCGCCGGTGGCCGAGTCGAGGTTGCCGGTGGGCTCGTCGGCCAGCAGGAGAGGCGGGTCATTGGCCAGGGCACGGGCCAGCGCCACGCGCTGCTGCTCGCCCCCGGAGAGCTCTGAGGGCAAGTGCGAGGCCAACTCCTTGACCCCCACGTCGGCCAGGCAGGCCAGAGCGCGCTCGCGGCGCTCGCCTCTGAAGCGCCCCGCGAGCTCCATGGCCAGCATCACATTCTCGAGCGCGGTGAGGGTGGGCAGCAGTTGGAAGAACTGGAAGACGATGCCCAGCGCCCCGCCGCGCCAGCGCGCCAGGCGATCCTCGTCGAGGGCGCTCACCTCCAGCCCCTGCACCCACACCCGGCCCGTCGTGGGCCTGTCGAGGCCGGCGATCAAGTTGAGCAGCGTCGACTTGCCGCTCCCTGAGGGGCCGATGATTGCGACAAACTCCCCTGGGGCAACCTCGAGGCTCACGCCGCGCAGGGCCGCGGACGATTCCTCGCCCAGGCGATAGACCTTGGTCACATTCTCGACGGCGATCAGCGGCTTGCCGCCCGTGGGCTCAGCCAATGAGCCTCCTCTCGAAGACACTCCGGTGGCCCCTTCAGGCCCTGAACGCAGGTTTGCAGATGAACTCCTGGACCCTGAGGTCGAAGAAGGTCTGCGCGTTGGCCGGCAGGAGGACGAGGGCGGTATCGGCACCGCTGCCCGTGCCGGCGATGGCAATGGCCGGCTCGCCAGTGGGCACGCGCCCGGCGTCGGCGGCCATGAGGGCGATCTCGCAGGCCACCTTCGTGCCCTCGCCCAGCACGCGCAGGGTGTAGGCGATGATCTCGTCGAGCTGGTAGGTGGCCAACTTCTTGCGCACGGCCCGGTTGACCCCGCCCAGGGCATGCTGGCAGGTGAGGATGTCGACACCCGCGGCCAGCATGGCCGCCCTGTGCTCTTCCAACAACTCTTGCTCGTTGGGCCGCGCAAAGCCCGTGGAGTGGGTCACCGCCACCACATGCAGGCCGCGGAAGACTTCAGCGGCGCGCCGGCCGGTGGCGCCGGTGGTCGTGGCCACCAGCACGTGGCGCAGGCCCAGCGCGTCGGCCCGCGCCCGCGCCAGGGCCAGGGTCTCTTCGGTGTTCTGGGGGCCAGGCTGGTCAAAGTAGACGACGGAGACGGCCGTTCCGCTCATTGGCGTACCTCCCGCAGGCATCCCAGGGCATGCGCAGGCTCCTGCCCGTTCTGTCAAGGGATGATACCACATTCGGGCGCCAAGGTGCAATCTCGGCAATGTGGCCTGGGGGGTATATCCCAGAAGAGCGGGAGGGCAGAGCCAGAGTCTGCGGCGGCCGGGTGAATTGCTCCGCATCAGCCCGGCGGGAACCCACCGTGGGCCAGTGCCGGAACGGAGCTGAGGGGTTTGGGGCGGGCGCAAAGCGCCCGCCCCAAACCCCTCAGCGAAGGGCTCCCCCTT
>Ga0272448_1001957_pt1 | contig 26789 bp, 20 predicted proteins | sample YNPCB0191_FD_202220 | JGI IMG/M metagenome (GOLD analysis project Ga0272448, IMG submission 202220) | Hot spring sediment microbial communities from Yellowstone National Park, WY, United States - YNP-CB-019-1 | ecosystem: Environmental > Aquatic > Thermal springs > Hot (42-90C) > Sediment... | reverse complement strand
GCTTCTACGCCGCGTTGGCGAAGGAGGCGCGCGAGCAGGCCACAGGGAGTCCGGCCCGCAAGGCCCCGGGGAAGGCGGTCGACGATGCGCCGAAAGCGGACGAGGTGCTCCACGTCGACGACCTGCTGAACCAGATGATGCAGCGACACGCCTCCGACCTTCACCTGAGCGCGGGCGCGCCTCCGACGCTGCGCATCGATGGAGAGCTGGTCCCGCTCAACATGGAGAAGCTGTCGCCGAGCAAGATGCACGACCTGGTGTACGCGATCCTGCGGGACGACCAGATCAGCTACTTCGAGGAGCACCACGAGCTGGACTTCGCGTACAGCGTGCGCGGCCTGTCGCGCTTCCGGGTGAATGTGCACCGACAGCGCGGCACCACCGGAGCCGTGTTCCGGGCGATCCCGGTCGACCCGCCGTCGCTGGACGCGCTCAACATGCCGGAGGTGATGAAGACGTTGTGCTTCCGGCCACGCGGGCTGGTGCTCGTCACCGGGCCGACCGGCTCGGGCAAGTCGACGACTCAGGCGGCGATGATCCGCGAGATCAACATGTCGCGGCGGTGTCACATCGTGACGATCGAGGACCCGATCGAGTTCCTGCACCGCAACGAGCGCAGCATCATCATCCAGCGGGAGGTCGGCAGCGACACGAAGTCGTTCCAGAATGCGCTGCGACACGTGCTGCGGCAGGACCCAGATGTGATCCTGATTGGCGAGATGCGTGACCTGGAGACCATCAGCGCGGCGATCACGGCCGCCGAGACCGGACACCTGGTGATCGCCACCCTGCACACGACCAGTGCCGCGCAGACCGTCGACCGGATCGTGGATGTGTTCCCGCCGCACCAGCAGGAGCAGGTGCGCGTGCAACTGTCGACGGTCCTGGAGGGGATCATCTGCCAGACCCTGCTGCCGCTGTCCGACGGGAAGGGACGGGTCTGCGCGCAGGAGGTGCTGGTCGCCACCTCGGCGATCCGGAACCTCATCCGCGAGGGCAAGTCCCACCAGATTCCGTCGGTGCTTCAGTCCGGGGCTGCCGAGGGCATGCAGACGCTCGATCAGGCGCTGATCGCGCTGGTGAAGAGCGGGAAGGTTACCCCGCAGGCGGCCATGGCAGTGGCCAGCAACCCGCACGACTTCCAGATCTTCATGAGGATGGGGTAGGCCCGCCGGCCACCTTCGCGTAGCGAAGGGTGGCGGTGGCGGTGTTGCCGGCCGCGTCGCGCGCCCTGATGTCGAGGGTGTGCTGGCCCTCGGGGAGGCGACTGCCGTCAAGCAACACTACCTCGTATTGCCCGTCGAAGATCCCGTCCCCCGGGATCGCGGCGAGCCAGTCGCCGTTGTCGATGCGGAACTCCGCGCTCGTGACATAGCTGCCGGCGTCGAAGACGACGACGCTGCCGGGCGGGGGAGAGTCGTCCGCCCGGGCTCTGTCAACGATCACCTGCGGAGGCGTGTTGTCCACAACGAACGAGCGAGAGATGACCTCGGCCTCGCGCGGGTCCGCGGGATTCGAGCGCCTGTCGCTCGCCACGACCTTCAGGCGATAGACGCCGTCGGGGCCGCCAGTGGTGTCCCACTCGAGCTTGGTCGCCGACGGTCGGGCCGGCTTTTCCTCCGTCTTTTCGCGGGACTCCTCCCCTACCTTCGACGTCGCGGCTTCAGCCAGCATGTCCTCGATCGCCCCATCATCAAGGTCCTCGGGGTCGAACTCAAACTCGGAGCCGACCTGGGCCCTGATGCCGACCGGCGGCTTCGCGCGCGCTCGCGCCGAAGGACTCCGGCCGCTCGCCTTCGTCCGGCCCGCGGCGGGCGCCTCTCCCTTCTGCGCTTCTTCGTCGGACGCGGCCTCCGCTGCTTCGGGCTCCTCGGCCTTCTCTGGCTCGGCTGGTTTCTCGATCTTCGTCCACGTCTTGCCCTGGTCGGTGGACCAGTACACCTCGTAGTCGATGAGGTCGCCATCGGGGTCCTTGCCCGACCAGCGAATGGTCTTCTTGCCGGACCAGACCTCGGTGCCCTTGGGGTCGATGAGGGAGACCTCGGGCGCGCGGTTGGCCGGCAGGTAGGTGATCTCGATAGCATCGACGCGCGGGGGCACGGTGGGCGTTCCCTCGAGGTCAAGTCGAAACTGGAGGAAACGAGCGGGAGGACTGTTTACAGTGGCGCCCGGGGCGGGCGCGACCGCCGCCCAGTCGCTCCAGGTCGCGTCGGGGTAGGCGGTGTCGCCCGTGCGGGTGAAGATACGAACGGCCGCTCCGGAAGGCAGGTTGCCCTGCCATCGCACAGCCCCCCAGTGCGCGGCAGCGGCCGCGTCGTGCACGGGGGACGTGTAGCGGCCCGAGGTTCTTGACGCGGTGTCGAGCTTGACCACCCGGCCGGTATCGGCCGCCGTCAGGTAGAGGGCCCCGGAGGGGCCGGTCGCCATGGCTGCGACGAAAGCCGTCTTGGGGTCGTACAGCTTCGCGGCCTTGCCGCGGGCGTCGATCGTGAAGACTTCTGCCTGCGGCCCGGCGGCTGCGTAGACGCGGCCGTCCGCGGTGACGTGGAGCGCCAGTACGTGCTTGCCCTTTAGCTTCAGCAGCTCCCGCACGCTGCCATGCGCGTCTATCCGCAGCACGCGCGCGTCTGGCGAGGTGCCAACATAGATGTTGCCTTGCGCGTCAACGCCAATGCTCTGCGCGGCGGCCTTCTCGATCTCGCACACCGAGCGGACGCGGCCCTCGGGGCCGATTGCGTAGACCTTTCCCAGGGGCGAGGTCGCGAGGTACACCGTGCCGTCGGGTGCGACGACGAGGGCAGTGATGTGCCGGTCGGCCGCCGTGAAGGCGAGAGTCACGGAGCCGTCCGGCCCGACTCGGTAGAGCTTTCCCTGCGGTCCGGTCGCCGCCCATAGATTCGAGGCGCGGTCCACCGCGAGCGCCCAGACGACCTGCGCGTCGAGTCTGCAGATCTCCTGCGGCTTCGCCCCGGGCGCGATGCGGTAGATGGTGCAGCTCGGAATGGCAGCCGCGTAGATGGCGCCGTCGGGCGCAGCGGCCACGGCCTGGATCGCGGCGTCCTTGGTCTCGAGGACGACGGTGGTCTCTCCGCCTGCCAACTTGCGGAGGGCGCCATCCTCCCACGAGCCGACATAGACCGATCCGTCGCAGGCCACCGCTACCGGCCAGATGCAGTTCGAAGCCACCTGGGCCACGACGGCCGCGGCGGGCGCGAGTTCGACGCCTCCGTCGGCGAGCAGCGAGACACCTTCGGCCTTGCCGGCCGCGAAGTCCTTCTGGTCGCGAAGTCGCCAGATCGGAGCAAGCCGGCCGACGGCCTCGCCGCGCGCCGGCAGCGTCTGGGGCGGCTCGCCCTCCATGGCAGGCGTCGTGACCTCGCTCTCGCCGACGGCCTGGACCTCGTCCCACTCGGGCATCTTGGGCGGCGCCTCGGTGTTGACCGAGTCCTCCTCCCCACGGCCGGCGGCCTGGGGCCGCCAGGAGAAAGAGGAGGCGCTCAACTCGAGGACGGAGAGCACGTCGCCCAGGCCGGGAAGGCCCTCATCGAGCACCGAAGAGTCCGATCCCGGGCCGGGCGCGCCGCCCGCTTTGTCCTTCTGGTCGCCTTCGACGAGCAGAGAGAGCACTGCCTGGCCGGAAACGACCCAGTCGCTTTTCGTGCGCTGTTCGGCGTGATCTCGCAGCGGCCGCAGGTGGGTCGCGGTGGCCGAGCGCAGCACGTCGATGACCGCGGGGGGCAAGTCGCGGAACGCGTAGCCGCGCGCCTCGATGCCCACGGTGGGGAGCGCGAGGTCGACGACGAGGTCGTCGTTGCTCGGGCGGGCCAGCATCTGTTCGAGTTTCTGCGCGAGGGACTGGGGCGTGGGGTCGGAGATGCGAAGCCGCATGCGAAGCGACTCCGCGGAACGGCCGCCGGCGATGCCGACGCGGAGGCGGCCCGGCGGGCAGGAGTCGGGGACGCGGAAGCGCTGCACGCGGGTGACGCGCCCTTCGCCGGTGACGCGCAGGGTCACCCGCACGTCGACTTCGTCGCCCGGCCTCACGCTCTGGCGCGCGATGTAGACCTCTTCGATGCGGGCGGTGCGGCGGCGCTTGCTGAGCCCGACCTCGACGGAGACGTCTGTGACCTTGGCTTCGCCGAACTCGTTTTCCTGGAGGGCATCCAGGATCTGGGAAACCTCCTGGGTCGCCGACGATGCGCCACCGGATCCGAGCAGGAAAGCAAGCAGGCCCAGGCCGGAGTCGCCAGCGAAAGTATTCTCCCTGATCAGCGGGGGGAGCCCCTCGGCCTCGACTGCGACGCGGATTTTCGTCGTCCCCTCCGGGGCAGGGCTGAAGCTGTCGATGGCATCTCCGATCACAGAGGTGAGCAGGGGAGAGGTGAGCGTGCGGCTGCGGACAACCTCAAAGGCATAGCGTCGCGCGACGGCCCGGTCCTGGTCGGTGAGCTTTACGACGGCGGGTATGAGGGAGGGTTTGGCGCGGAGCCGGCCCCCCAGACACCAGAGGCGATCCTCGCTAAAGGTACCGAGGGTCTGGCCAGCCGAGGCGAGCTTGGTCGAGAGCATCGCGGAAGGCAGGACGCTGTGGACCTGGGCAGCGACGAGCGGAACCTCTGTCGTCCCCAGGCCGGCGACCCCGTGGCCGAAGGCGAGGACGACGTCGCCCTTGACGTAGGTGACCGTGCCTATCGCGGTGAGGTCGAGGTCGCCGCCCATGAGGCGGGCGCCGACGGCGGCGCCGGGCTCGATATGGGCGTCGATGTGATCCACCGCGCCGGCGCCCGCGAGCGGCGTGAGGCCCAGCGGCTCGAGGACGGACCGCAGCCGCGACATGGGCCCGAGGCCGATGCCGCTGACGAGCACCGGGGTCGCGACCGGCACGAGGGACAGGACGCCGGAGTTCGCGGAGGCTGGCGGCGCGGGCTGCGGGGAGACGACGGCCCGCTCGATGCGGACGCCGTCAAGCAGCAGGGGCGTGGTCGGCCGAAGAGTGCCCTGCCGGCGCGCCGGGGACGATCCTGGCCGGTAGCCCTCCAGCATCTGCGCGATGGGAGTGACGCCGGCAACCGGTCGCTTGGAGAACGTCCATGTGTAAGCCAGGGCCCCGATGAGCTTCCCATCGATGTAGATGGGGCTTCCGCTCATGCCGGACACGACGCCGTACCCCCGGCTCACTGGTGGGCCGGAGTCGATACTGACCAGGATCAGGTCGAGGTCGAAGTCGACGCGGCGCAGCACGCCAAGGACCGTGATGCCGAAGTCCTCGATCTTGGTGCCGTGGAAGACGGTCTTTCCGATTCCCTTCATGCCGGGCCGGATCTCGTCCACGGTGAGCATCTCCGAGCGCGGGATGAGGGGGGCGTCGGCCGCCGCGCGGGCGCGCGCGGCCGGCACGAGGACCAAGAGGAACGAGAGGCAGAGGGTCGGCAGCAGGCGTGCTGCTTTCATGCGCGGGCGGCCTCTATTTCTCCAGGCTGGTCTTCAGGTTAAGGAGCATCTTGGTTTGCATGGTCTGGGGGCCGCCGCCGATGTCCATGGTCATGCTCATGTTCATGCCCACGGTGCCCTCGCCATAGACATCGACGCTCTTCTCATAGTCGTAGTACCAGACGAGGTCGCCCTGGAGCGTCGCGGTGACCGCCGACTCGTCGCTCCCGGAGGCGGGAATGCCGAACGCGGAGGGGTCGAACTTGAGCGGGCCCTGGAACGAGGTGCGGATCTTGGCGCACTTGCGATCCTGGAAGGTCGTCAGGGCGAGGAGTTTGGAGGTATATGTGATTGTGGCCTCCGCGCTTCCCGGGGTGACCGGGATAGTGAGCTTATCGGTCCAGGTATCGTCGGGGTTCAGGTCGCGCTCGGGGAAGGCCCCGAAGCTCGACCAGCTCGACCATGCGTCGGGGGCGGCGCCCATCTGTCCGGGGACGCCCATGTTCCCGAGGTCGGACTCGATCACTTTCACCACCCGGCGCCGGCCGTCAACATCGGCGACGACGCGCCCCGTGGTGGGCATGTCCATGGTCTGAGTCTCCCCCTGGGCGCTAACCGTCACCTTCCCGCCGGTGAACTTGGTCTCCAGCCGCGCGACACCGCCCTGCTTGGAGAGCGCCTTCTGGGTGTACCGCATAAGGCTGGTCATCTCCATGCGCATCGTGTCTGGCATCCCAGGCATGGTGACCTCGGTGCGCCCCGCCATCTCAATCTTGTGCTTGGTCACCTGACCGACCTCCGGGTCGTAGCGCAGCACAACCGCGTGCGCCGGCAGGGTCAGTCCCAGCCACAGCGCCGCGACCAGGCCAACGGTATACCGCCGTCTCATCTCCGGCCTCCTTTTCCGTCCACGTTCAGCTTGACTTCGCAGGCGAAACGCCCTTCCCTGCCCGGCCAGACATTCGCGCATCGTCGCCGCCGAGGCTCAGACGATGGGAAGCTCAGCCGGCAGCGGCGAGCTGGTGAGCGTCTCCGGCCCGCCCTCGCGGACGACCAGGAGGTTTTCCAGCCGAACGCCGCCGACCCCCGCAAGGTATACACCGGGCTCGACGGTCACGACGTGGCCGACCGCAAGCTTTGTCTCCTCCTCCCGGCCCAGGCGCGGGGCTTCGTGGACGTCGAGGCCGACGCCGTGGCCCAGGCCGTGTCCGAAGGCCTCGCCATATCCGGCATCTGCGATGATGGCGCGCGCCGCGGCGTCCACATCTGCGCAGGCAACCCCTGGCGCGAGCGCAGCCACGCCCGCGGCCTGCGCGCGGTAGACAATGCTGTAGACCTCGCGCATCTGTTGTGACGCGCGGCCGACGACGAAAGTCCGGGTCATGTCGGAGCAGTAGCCGTGCCGCTTCGCGCCGATGTCGATGACCACCACGTCGCCGACCTCAAGCTCGCGATCAGTTGGCTCGGCATGCGGCAGCGCGGCCCGCGGGCCGCTGGCAACGATGACGTCGAAGGCCGCGGCGTCGGCTCCCATACGGCGCATCGCGAACTCGGCCTCCACGGCTAGCGACCGCTCCGTCGCGCCCGGCCGCAACATGGGGATGAGGCGCTCGAGGGCCGAATCGGCGAGGGCCGCCGCGGCCCGTATCTGCTCAACCTCGTCGGCCGACTTGAGGGCCCGCAGCTCCTCCACCAGCCCCGCGCAGGGGCGCAGGTCGCCGTCGCCGGCCCCGGCCGACAGCTCATCTCGCCCCTCGCACGTCAGATTCGCCGGGTCATAGCCGAGCGCGCGGGCGCCATCGGCTCGGGCGCGCTCGCCGACGGCCTTCATGAGGTGCCGCTGGACCTCGACGAACTCGAAATCCGGCGCCTGCTCGGCGGCCTGGATGCGGTAGCGGAAATCGCTGAACAACAGCACCTCGTGCGGGGTTACGAGCAGGGCGCCGGACGATCCGCTGAACCCGCTCAGGTAGCGTATGTTGTTCCGGGCGGAGACGACCAGGGCGTCGACGGCAGCGGACTGCATGCGCTCGCGCAGGCGCGCCAGGCGGGCTGCGGTCGGCGAGGTCATTGCGGCGCCTCGGCGGCGAGGCGGGCCGCGAGGGCGCGCAGCGCGAGAAGGTAGCTGTCCGCGCCGAACCCCGATATCTGGCCAATGGTGGCGGGGGCGATCACGGAGTGACGCCGAAACTCCTCCCGCGCGTGGATGTTGGACAGATGAACCTCGACCGTGGGCAGGCCGACGGCCTTGATCGCGTCCAGGATGCCGACGCTGGTGTGCGTGAACCCGGCCGGGTTGATGATGATGGCGTCGGCAGAGCCCCGGCAGTTGTGGACAGCGTCGATGAGGTCGCCCTCGTGATTGGACTGCATGAAGTCCACCTCGACGCCCAGCTCGGCGGCGAGGGCCCGGAGATCGCGGTTGATATCGTCCAGGGTCGCGCGGCCGTATATCTCGGGCTCCCGCTGGCCGAGCAGGTCGAGGTTGCAGCCATGAATGACAAAAACGCGTCGTGTCGGCATTTGAGCCCCCTCCGGGTCAGTCCAGGTCGAGGATCATCCCAACCTCGCCGCAGTCGGGGAACTTGGGGCAGCGGATGCATTCGCTCCAGACCTTGTGCGGCAGGTCGGATTTCTGGACCAGGCGGAACCCGAAGCGCTCGAAGTACCCCGGGATGTAGGTAAGCACGAAGACCCGGGGGAGTCCGAGCGCCCGCGCTTCCTCCAGGCACGAGGCGACAAGCTGTCCTCCCCTGCCCTGGCCGCGGTAGTCCTCGCGGACGGCCAGGCTGCGGAGCTCGGCAAGGTCTTCCCAGGTCACGTGCAGCGCGCAGCAGGCGATGACCTCGCCGTTGGCGTCCATGACGACATAGTCGCGCAGGTTCTCGTAGATCTCGTTGAGGGAGCGCGGGAGCATCTGGTCCCGCTCGGCGAAGGAGTTGATGAGGCGATGGAGCGCGGGGACGTCGGAGATACGCGCCTTTCGGGACTGATGCTTCACGCGGTGATTCTAGCACAGGGAACAGGTGAAGACAAGCAAGGCGCGCCCGGCCGACGGATCACGTCCGGCGCGAGCAGGAATGCCTGAGGGAGCGCCGAAGCGCGGGATGTCGCAATTGCACGGCAGGTCCCCCGCGGAAGGGCGGTTCGCCCCTCGCCGCTGCAGGTGAGCGCGAGAGATCCCCGAGTCGGTCTGACGGCCGATGTCTTGCCGCGGCGCCGAAAGGGGAGCACGGGGGCCGGCCGAGGGAGCGTGTAGGCCAGAGATGCGTCTGCTGGATAACAGCATCATCACCGACATGCTGGTCATCGGGTGCGGGGCGGCCGGGGCCGCGTGCGCGCTGGAGGCGGCACGCGCGGGCCTGGACGTGGTGCTGATCACGAGCGCGGCCGATCCAGAGGAATCTAACAGCGGACACGCCCAGGGCGGCATCGTGGCGCGGCCGCCCGGGGATACGGCCGAGGCGCTGGCCCAGGACATCATGGCCGCCGGGGACGGCCTGTGCAACCCGGCGGCGGTGCGCATGCTGGCCGAACATATCCCGCAGATCGTGAACGAATTCCTCATCGGAGAGATCGGCGTGGAGTTCACCCGCGGCCCTGACGGGCAGCTCGACTTCACGCACGAGGCTGCGCACTCTTGCAGAAGGATCGTCCATTCGGACGACGCGACAGGTCGGGAGATCACGAGGAAGCTGCTCGCCGCGGTGAAGGCTCAGCCGCGCATCACGCTGATGCCGGCGCAGACCGCGGTGGATCTGATCACGGTGCCGCACCACGCCCGCGACCCCCTGGCGATCTACGGGGAGGTCGAGTGCTTCGGCGCTTATGTGCTAGACCAGCAGAGCGGAACCGTGCACCGCGTGTTGGCCGCCAGCACGGTGCTGGCGACCGGCGGCCTCGGGCAGCTTTATCTGCACACGACCAACCCCCCCGTCGCCCGGGGCGACGGCCTTGCGATGGCGCACCGGGCGGGGGCCGAGATCATCAACGCCGAGTACGTGCAGTTTCATCCCACGGCCTTCTACCACCGGGACGCGGACCGGTTTCTGATCTCTGAGTCGGTGCGGGGCGAGGGGGCGGTGCTGCGGACCCGCGACGGCCGGGAGTTCCTTCGGGAATACCACCCCGACGGGTCGCTGGCGCCCCGCGACGTCGTCGCGAGAGCGATCCAGGAGGAGTTGCTGAAGCGGGGCGAGGAGTACGTGCTGCTGGACCTGTCGAACCTTCCGGTGGACCCGAAGGTGCGATTCCCGACGATCTACGAGACCTGTCTGAGATACGGGGTGGACATCACCAGGGAGCCGATCCCGGTGGTGCCGGCAGCGCACTACTTCTGCGGCGGGGTGAAGGTGGACACGCGGGGCAGGACCAGCATCAAGCGCCTGTACGCCGCGGGAGAGGTGAGCTGCACGGGCGTGCACGGGGCGAACCGGCTGGCGTCGACCTCGCTGCCCGAGGCGATTCTCTGGGGCTGGCAGGCGGCCCGCGACGCGGCGGCGCGGCAGGCCGCGCTCGACCGCGGCCTGCCGGACGCGATCGCGCCCTGGCACGACGAGGGGCTGACGGAGGAGATCGATCCCCTGCTGATCATCCAGGACTGGATGATGATCAAGAGCACGATGTGGAATTACGCGGGCATCCTGCGGAACGGCAAGCGCCTGTATCGGGCCATCGCCGATCTGCGCTACCTCGAGCACCGCATCGAGCAGTTCTACCGAGAGACGAAGATTGCGGACTCCCTCGTTGGCCTGCGCAACGGCATCGCCGCCGCGCTCATAGTGGCAGACGCGGCCCGGCGCAACCGCACCAGCCGCGGCTGCCACTATCGGACGGACGCGCAGACCTGACACCGGGCGACCCAGCGCCCCTCGCGAGCGCTCAGCCACCCTTTGTACGGACGAGGCTGCTACCGCTGGCGCCTCGGAGGCGGCGGCGCCACCGGGGCGGAGGGGGCCACGCCCAGCCTGACCGTGACGGTTATCTCCTTGCCGCCTCGCCACACCTTGAGCGAGACGTCCTGGCCCGGCTTGTGGGTTCGGATCGCGGCGACCAGATCCTCGGCCGTCTTGGTCTGCGTGTTCCCCACCTGGGCGATGACATCGTTGGGCTCCAGTCTGGCCTGGGCGGCGGGCGAGTCCTTCTGGACGGCGAGGACGAGGGCGCCCCGCTTTGCCGCCAGGCCGAGCTCGGCCGCTCTAGCCTGCGTCAGCGTCGTGGTTGACACGCCCAGCCAGGGCCACTGCATCTTGCCGGTGCGGATGATCTCGTCGGCCACCCTGCGGGCGACGTTCATGGACACAGCGAAGCCGATGCCCTCGGCATAGGGGACGATGGCGGTGGGCAGGCCGATCACGTTGCCGTCGATGTCGGCCAGCGCGCCGCCGCTGTTGCCCGGGTTGATGGCCGCGTCGGTCTGGAGCAGCTCCTGTACCAGGACGCCGTTGGGTTCCTGGATCTGCCTGTCGCGGGCGCTCAGCACGCCGACGGTGGCCGTGTGCTGAAAGCCGAAGGGGTTGCCGATGGCGATCAGCCACGCGCCGATGGGGACCGCGTCGGGGTCGCCCAGCGTCGCCGACGGCAGGTCGCTGGCGGGAACCTTGACTACCGCGACGTCCGAGTAGAGGTCGTGGCCGACCACGTCGGCGGAGTAGTTGCGGCCGTCGACCAGAGTGACCCGGATCTTCGCCGCATCCCGCACGACATGTGCGTTGGTGAGGATGTACCCGTTCTTGCCGTCGATGATGACCCCACTTCCCTCTCCCTCTTCGGGGAAGGCCTGGCTGGGGATGGCCTGATCCCTGAGGAGGGGATCCTGCCGGGCGCTCCTCGGGGTGATGAGCGTGTCGATGTTGACGACCGACGGGCCAACCTTGGCGATGGCCGCCTCGATGGCATCCTGGGACTCCGTGGTGAACCTGGCGGCCGGCGTGTACGTCTTGTCTACCTTGACGGCTGCCGTTCGCTGAGGTGCCCGTCCGACGAGCAGATAGAGCAGCCCGCTCCCGACGAGCACGCCGGCGATTCCGGCGAGGAACACCCCTGTTGCGCTTCCACCCTGTCTCATTGCACGCCTCCTGCTAGACGCTCCGCGAGCGCGATCACGGTCCGCGTCGCGGCCCCGGTCGCGCCCTCTATCTGGTGCGGCTGATCTCTCTCACTCCACGACGTCCCGGCGAGGTTGCAGTGAACCCAGACCGTGTCCTCGGGGGATGCCGAGCAGCAGCGCGCCGCCTCGATACTCAACGACCGCGTCTTCATAGTGGATGATCACGCGGCCGCGGCTTCGGCGGGCGTCGGTGCGCTCCTAGGCATGCTCCGCGCTTTCCTGTATAATTGGCGTGACGGTGGCGGAGGGCTGTGCTTTGGCGGGGCAACGGGGTGGAACTCGCCCCTCCCGCGCGTGTCTAATAGCACAGCGAGCGGCCGCTCTGACCGCGCCGCGGACGGGCAGAGGCCGGAGCCGCGCGTGGCGACGACACCTCTTCCGTCCCGCCTGGCAAGGAGGACAACTGGATGGCTGAAGCGCCTCAGGACCCGCTTGCCGAGGTCCTGGTCGAAGCAGGGGTCATCAGCCGGGAGCAGCTCGAGGCCGCCGTGGCGGCGCGGAACCCGGGGCTGGAGCGGCTCGACGAGACCATCACACGGCTGGGAATGGCGCGGGAGGAGGACATCTACTCCGCGGTGGCTCGCCGGCTGGGGCTGGAGTACGTCAGCGCGCTCGACCGCACGATTGAGCCCTCGGTGCTGGCCCAGGTGCCGAGCGAGTTCGCCATGCGCCACCAGGTGCTGCCGCTGCGCGAGGAGGACCACACCCTGATCGTCGCCATGGCGAACCCCTTCGACGTGACGGCTATGGACGACCTTCGCCTGCTGACCAGCCGCGATGTGCGGGCCGTTGTGGCGAGCCCGCGCCAGGTCTCCGAGGTCATCGAGCAGTGCTACATGGAGCGGATGTTCCGCGAGATCGATGATATGCAGACCGAGGAGATGGCGGAGGAGGACCTGGAGATCGCCGACCTCCAGAAGATGGCCCGCGAGGCCCTCATCGTCAAGCTCGTCAACCTCATCCTGCACCAGGCGATCCAGGAGCGGGCCTCCGACATCCACATCGAGCCGCACGAGAAAGAGCTGCGGGTGCGCTACCGGGTCGACGGGGTGCTGCACGATGCCTCGTCGCCGCCGCGGCACCTGCACCCCGCAATCATCTCTCGCATCAAGATAATCTCTGACATGGACATCGCGGAGCGCCGGCTTCCGCAGGACGGACGCGTCCGGATCAGGCTCGCGGACCGGATGATCGACCTGCGGGTGTCCATCATCCCCACGCTCCACGGCGAGAGTGCCGTGATCCGTCTGCTCGACCGGAGCGCGAGCCTGATGCGGCTGACGGACCTGGGGATGCGGGAGGACACGTTCGCCGAGTTCCAGCGGCTCATCTCCCGACCCCATGGCATCATCCTCGCGACCGGTCCCACGGGCTCGGGTAAGAGCACGACGCTTCACGCCGCCCTGCATCACATCTACTCGCCAGAGAAGAAGGTCATCACGATCGAGGAGCCCGTCGAGTACGAACTGCCCGGGGCCATCCAGATTAGCGTCCGTCCGGCCATCGGGCTGACGTTCGCCCGGGGGCTGCGCCACATCGTGCGCCAGGACCCGGATATCATCATGGTGGGCGAGATCCGCGACCGCGAGACGGCGGATATCGCGATCCACGCCGCGCTGACGGGGCACCTGGTGCTCAGCACCGTGCACACTAACGACGCGCCGGGGGCCGTCACGCGGCTGGTGGACATGGGCATCGAGCCCTACCTGGTGGCCTCGTCGCTGATCGGCTGTCTGGCGCAGCGCCTGGTGCGAACACTGTGTCCGCACTGCAAGCAGCCCTTCGCGGCGAGTGCGGACGATCTGAGAGAGCTGGGGCTTCCGGCCGATCGCGCGGGCGGGGTGACGCTGTACCGCGCGAATGGATGCGAGAGATGCCGCCAGGGCTATCTGGGGCGGACGGGCGTGTTCGAGCTGTTCGTGGTGGACGAGGAAGTGCGCCGGATGACGGTGGAGAAGGCCTCGTCGAGCCGGATGAAGCAATATGCGGTCGAGCGGGGGATGAGGACGCTGCTGGCCGACGGGCGGGAGAAGGTCCTCGAGGGGCGCACCACCATCGAGGAGCTCGTGCGGGTGTGTCAGCGGGATGAGGTATAGCCAGGTGCGGGAGGCGGCGCGGGTTGGAGGGTCGCCAGGGGGAGGCCGGAGGGACAAGGGATAGATGGCGCGGTTCCGCTACGAAGCGCTCGACCGAGGGGGAAAGGCGATCACGGGGGAGATCGCCGCCGAGGACGCCGACGAGGTCAAGCGCCGGCTGCGCGACATGGGATACTTCCCGTCGCGCATCTCGGAGGCGGCGCAGTTCAGGGTCGCTCAGCCGGGACAGACGGGAAGCCGGCGTGGCATAAACACGTCGGACATCGTCGTCATGACCAGGCAACTCGCCGACATGGTCGCGGCCAGCCTTCCCATGTTCCGTTCGCTGACGGTGCTCCACGAGCAGGCGAGCAAGCCCGCGCTGAAGCAGCTCATCGAGACGATCCGGACGGACGTCCAGGAGGGGCGGCCGCTATCTGAGGCCCTGGCGCGCCACCCGCGGCATTTTCCCGACCTCTACGTGAACATGGTGCGGGCCGGCGAGACGAGCGGACATCTGGACGCGGTTCTGCTGCGCCTCGCGGACTTCCTCGAGAAGTCGCAGCGGCACCGCTCCCAGGTGATCTCGGCGCTGCTGTACCCGGCGGTGCTGATCACCGTGGCGATCGGGGCGGTGACATTCGTGCTGGGCTTCCTCATGCCGAAGCTCGCGGCCCTGTTCCAGGAGCTGGAGCAGACGCTGCCTCTCATCACGCAGGCGCTGCTGGCCATCGCGGGCCTGCTGAACAAGGCGTGGTGGATGCTCGCCGCCGCGGTCGTAGCAGTCGTGCTGGGCCTGCGGTGGTATGCCCACACGGAGCGGGGAAGAGAACGTCTGGACGAGCTGCTGCTGCGCCTGCCGCTGCTGGGTGGGATCTGGCACAAGATGGCGGTTTCCCGGCTTGCGCGGACCTTTGGCACGATGCTGGGCGGAGGGGTGCCCATTCTGACCGCGCTGGAGATCAGCGGTAACGCCATTGCCAATCGCCCTCTGATGCGGGCCGCGGAGGCGGTGAGGGAGGAGGTGCGCCAGGGCGCGCCGCTCGCGGCGGCCCTGGAGCGCAGCACAGTCTTCCCGCCTCTGCTGATCCATATGGCGGCGGTGGGAGAAGAGACCGGGCAGCTTCCCCAGATGATGGGGCGGGTCGCCGACAGCTTGGACTTCGAGGTGGACAATACGCTGAGCCGGCTGACGACACTGCTGGAGCCGATCGTGATTCTCGTGATGGGTGTGATCGTGGGCTTCATCGTGTTGGCGGTCCTGCTTCCGATATTCCAGATCAATGCGACCATTGGCCGCTGACCAGCCCACGCGCGCGGCGCGGCCAGGCAGCTAAGGAGACGAAGGTCCGATGACGACAAGGCGCCATACCACCACCCGCGGCAGCCGCGGCTTCACGCTGGTGGAGCTGGTCGTGGTGATGATGATCATTTCGATCCTCGCCGGGGCCATCGCGGTGGCGGTGACCAATCGCGTGAAGATGGCGCGGCGGGCGCGCGCGATATCGGATATCAAGAGCCTCGAGACGGCGCTGGACCTGTACGAGGCAGATAACGGGAAACCGCCGACGACGGAGCAGGGCCTGGAGGCCCTCCGCGTGAAGCCCACGACGCCCCCGGTGCCCAGGAACTGGAACGGCCCGTACCTCACGAAGCGGGTCCCGCTGGATCCCTGGGGCCACGAGTACGTCTACCGCTACCCGGGGCAGTACAACGAGAACGAGTACGACCTGATCTGCTACGGCGCCGATGGGCAGCCCGGCGGGCAAGACTGGGACGAGGACATCACGAACCACGACTGACGACGCAGCGGCCAGGGTGCCCCGCGGGAAGATCCCCATGACCATGTTAGCGACGACCAGCCGGGCGAACGCATGACAGCAGCCCGCCGCCCAGCCTGGCGCTCCTGCCCGGAGCGTGTGCGCCCGCGCGGGTTCACCATGGTCGAGTTGGTGGTGGTGATGGTGATCATCGCGATCGGGTACCTCGCGGTGAGGCCGGCCATCGCCAACATGCTGCGCGGGTCGCGGGAGCGCAGCGTTCTGCGTCAGGTCGTGGGGCTGCTGACATCGGCGAGGACGCAGGCCGTGGCGCACGGATGCCTGACACGGGTGGCCTGCGACTTCGAGGAGGGGAAGCTGTGGGCCGAGACCCAGGTGGACCCGGCCCAGGACCCCTCGGAGTTCGAGCCGCTGCGGGTTCTGGGGCGGGACTCGGTCCAGATGCCCGAGGGAATGCAAATCGTGGGCTTCTCAGTCGGGGGCAGAGACGAAGGGACGGCGGTGAGGTCGGACATCTACTTCTACCCCGACGGTCATGCAGACGGAGCGGTCATCACTCTGGAGAACAGCGCTGGCCGGCGCATTGAGCTAGAGGTTCTGTCGGCGACGGGGCAGGTAATGCTGCATGAGTGACGCGCGGCGCGCGAGACGGGGTTTCACGCTGGTGGAGGTTCTGGTGGCGACCGTTGTGTTGGCCGTCGGCCTGCTGGCCGCGCTGACGGCCTTCTCGCTGGCGAGCCGGGTCGCCAGCGCCTCCCGCAACGATACGGTGATGCTCTTCCTCGCGCAGCAGAAGATGGCCGAGGTGCAACTTCTGGGCAAGACCAAGCTGAATGCGGGGACGACGACGGGCGATTTCGGCGAGGAGTACCCGGGCTACCGGTGGCGGCTCACGGTGGGGACGCCGGATTCGAACAACGTGGTCAGCGTCGACCTGGTCATCACGGCTCCGGAGGCGGGGAAGCAGCGTGCGGCGCGCTTCACGACAGCTCTGTTCTGATTGGTTTCGCGGCGAGGCAGGCTTCACGCTTCTGGAGCTGACGATCGCGATGGCGTTCGTGGGCCTGCTGGCGGGCGGGATCGTGATCAGCATCTCGACCTGCCTGAATGTGTGGCAGCACACGCAGGAGGCCGCGGAGATGAACCAGGAGGCGCGCGCGATCCTGGAGCTGCTCTCCCGGGACCTGCGGGGGGCGTACCGGGGCGTCACCCGGATATCCGGCTCGCTGTACGGGACGCCGGCGGCCGACGAGGGGCCGGGTGACACGCTGGAGCTGTCCACGGAGTCGAGCGCGGCGAACCGGGCTGCGCTGATGCCCCCGGACGTGCAGCAGGAGTGGGGCGAGCAGCAACGGCCGCCGGTGACGGATTACGTGCAGGCGCGGTGGGAGCTGCGGGAAGCGTCTGACGAGGGGCCGGCTGGCCTCTATCGGACGACGATGGTGGTGCCGGTGGTGGAGAGCGAGATGGAGGACCGCGCGCAGGTGACGGAGATGCCGAGGGAGCTGATCTCGGCGCACGTGACGGCGCTGCGGTTCGACTACTTCGACGGACAGGACTGGTGGCGGGGCTGGGACTCGTTCTCCGTGGATAACAGACTGCCGCAGGCGGTGGCCGTGCGGTTCAGGCTGGAGAACGCGCGCGGGCGCACTCAGGACTATGGGACCATCGTGGCTATCGCGACGAGATAGAGGCCGCGGCGATCAGGGGGTGGTGCTGATCCTTGCGATCCTCGCGGTGGTGCTGCTGGCCGCGCTGGCGGTTGGCATCACGGCCGTCGCGCGCGTGGAGCTGATGGCCTCGCGGTCGGCGCTGCGGCGAATGCAGGCGCTGTTTCTCGCCGAGGCCGGTCTTCAGGAGGCCAGGTCGGTTCTCATGTACGACGACCAGAACGTCGACACCCTGAAGGACGCGTGGGGCCCGGAATGCGAGGACCCGCTCGACGCCCCTCGGCAATACGGAGACGGCTACTATCGTGTGCGGGTGTATGACGCGTGCGCCCGCATCAACATCAACACGGCAGACCAGGAGACGCTGTTCCGCCTGACGGGAGACCCCATGCTGGCGGCGGCAATCATCGACTGGCGCGACGCGGGAGACATGCCCTCCGCGGAGGGCGCCGAGCGCGAGTACTACCTGAGCCTCAGGCATCCATACCTGCCGCGCAACGGGCCATTTCAGACGCTCGGGGAGCTGCTGCTCGTGCGCGGGATGACGCCGCAACTGCTGTACTCTTCCGACGGCAGCAGGCCGCCGCTTAGCGACCTGCTCACCGTTCACTCGCTGGCCCTCAACACAGACGCGAACGGCGGGACGCGCGTGAACCTGAATTCGTTCCGCAACTGGAGCGAGCAGGCGTTTCGGGATTACATCCTGCGGAAGCTGGGAAACGTCCTCACCGAATATGACGCGAACCAGATTTGGCTGGCCATGAACGGCCTGCCCGGCCAGGTGTACACGTCGGTGGGGCAACTCGTGACCGCGGCGGGGCTGAGCTTCGACAAGGTCGCGGGGATCGTGGACCTGGTGACGGCGGACAACTCGCTGCTCGGGACGGGGAAAGTGAACGTGAACACCGCCCCCATCGAGGTGCTGGCGGCCCTGCCGGGCAGCTCGGCCACGGTGGCCATGGACATCGTTTCGCGCCGGCAGCAGGCGCCCTTCACCTCCCTAGGCGAGGTGGCGCAGCTTCTGCTATCCGAGCAGGACGGGCCGCAGGTGTTCGCCGGGATGATCGACTGGCTCACGACGAAGTCATCCATGTTCATTGTCGAGTCGATGGGGTACACCCCGGAGGGAGGGGTGCGGACTATCCGGGCCTTGGTGCGGCGGGATGCGGATGCGGTGTCAGTCGTCCAGGAGGTCGAGCAGGACTGGCCGATGGCGCCGTTGGGCGAGCGCTACCCCGGAAGCGTCTACGTTCAGACTGCGAGCGCGCGGTGAAGGCGCCGGTCGCGAAGGAGCGAGCAGTTGGCGTTAGGTGGGAATCCGGTCAGCATTGATATCGGTTCGCACTCGGTGAAGGTGGCCGTCGTCAGCGAGAGCCGAGGGCGGGTGCGCGCCATCCGGTGTGCTGAGCAGCCCGTTCCGCCCGGGTACCGGTGGGAGGTCGGCGGGGATCGCCGGCCCGTGGTGGAGGCGGTGCGGCGGGCGCTCGCGAGGGCCGGGATCCGCTCCCGGGCGGCGATCTTCGCCCTCCCGCGTCGACAGGTGACGGCCCGCATCAGCGCGTTTCCGCCAGTGGACGGAAGCGAGCTGCGCCGAGTCGTGCAGTACGACGTGGGTGATCACATCCCATTTCCGGTGGACCAAGTCGTCGTGGATTTCCAGCCGCTTGGGCCGTCGCGCGATCAGCCGGGCCTGAGGGACGTCTTGGTGGTGGCCGCCCAGCGCGAGCTGGTGCGCGAGTATCTGGCCCTCGCGCGTGACCTGCGCCTGAGGGTGGTCGCGCTGACGGTGGACGCGCTTGCGCTTGACGATCTTGCTGGCCTGGCGGGCGATGGGCCGCCAGGGTTGACCATCGTGCTCGAGGTGGGGCATCGCGCGGCGACGATCAACGTCTCGGAGGGCAACCGACTACGCCTGACGCGCTCGGTCGCCTTCGGCGGATACCAGCTCACCCAGGCGATCAGGGACGATCTTGGTGTCGACTGGGAGGAGGCCGAGCACATCAAGCGCACCCAGGGCCTGCACATTCTGTCGCGCGACCCCCGCCCACCGCGCACCACGGCCTGGCTGGAGAACTTCTACGGGGAGGTGCGCAGGTCGGCGCTGTCGGCTGGCCCGGCGGCGGTGTCGCGGGTGCTGGTGGCCGGGGCGGGCGCGGCGGTGCCCGGGCTGACGGAGGCGTTGGCGGAGGGACTCGGGAAGCGCCCGATTCGGCTATCTGTCAGAGAGCTGTTTCCCCTGGCCGCGGTGGGAGGCGCGGGGGCGGAGGAGGCGGAGCACTGTCTGCTGGCGATCGGGCAGGCCCTGCGCGGGGCCGGCCGGAGCGGGTGGACGATCTCCCTGATCCCGCCGGAGGTGACGCAGGCTCGCAGGAGCCTGACCGCGCGCCGGGTCGGCCTGGCGGCGGCCCTCGCGGTCGTGGGCCTTGGGGTCGCGGGGTACTTCGTCGCGGCGAGGGGGCTGGACCGACAGGCGGCGGAGGTCGCCCGACTGGAGGCGGAGGCCAAGAAGGCTCGTGAGATTCAGGCGGCTGGCAATGCCCTCCTGGAGCGCCGCGATGCTCTCCAGCAGCAGTGGGACGCGCTGTCGGTGACGCAGGCCCGCCGCTTCATGGTGCTGGAGCTGCTGCGGACGATGAGCATGTACGGGCCGGCCGACGTGACGATCACGCAGTTCACCCTGAGGCCGGGGCAGCCTCTGGAGATCCGCGGAAGCGCACCGACGCTGGCCAGCGCGGCGGACCTTCAGGCGGCGCTGACGACCTCGCCGCTGCTGACGCAGGTGGCCCTGGAGCGGGCGGAGACGACCCAGGCGACGGCAACGTCGAAGGAGGAGGTGGTTTTCACGCTGCGGGCGCAGCTATGGACGGAGAAGAAGCCGCGGCCGGAGTCGGCGGCCGCGGGTGCGGCCCCGCCGCCATCCCGGCGACCTGGAGGGGGCGATGAAGCTCTCTAGGCGGGAACTGGCGATAGCGCTTGTCGGCCTGTTCGTGGCGGTGGCGTTCCTGCTGCTGTTTGCGGTCGCGCTGCCGATGCGGGACCGGGCGAGGAAGCTCGCCGATCAGGCGAGGGCTTTCCGTCGGCAGATCGACGGCGCGGCACAGCTCGAGAAGCGCAGGCCGGCTGTGGAACGGGAGATCGCGTCCCTGCAGGCCAAGGTGGACGCAGTGCTGCGGCCGGGGGCGGAGGTCACGCCCGCCCTGGTGCGGGACATCGAGAAACTCTGCGAGCGGATGGGGGTGAGGATGATCCGGGTGCGCCCCGAGGAACCCGCGCCGGCCGGCGGCTGCATGCGCTACCCGGTAATGTTCGAGGTCGAATCCACGGACGACCAGGCGGTCCGGCTTCTGTACGAACTCGAGCAGCCGCAGGAGCGGCTGTGGGTCGAGGGAGTGGAGATTGGCACCGCGCGAGGAGCGGCAGGCAAGCTGCGGACCGTCGTCCACGTGGCCGCGTATGGCCGGGCTCCCGAAAGCGAGGGAGATGATGGAAAGGCGTAGGCCGCGTTACGGGCCCCTGCTGGTCGCGCTGATTGTGGCGGTCGCCGTCCTCATCTATGTGGCGCGGACGACCACACCGAAGCGCCCGCACACGGCCAAGTCAAAGGCGGCCTCTGCCGCGAAGAAGGAGTCTGCCAACGAGCGACCCCTCAGGGCAGCCGCGCCCCCCGGCGCGAGGTTCGACCGCTACGCGCTAGTCGCCGCGCGGGACCTGTTCTCGCCGCCGCGGCCGCCGAAGCCACCGCAGCCGTCCCGCCCCATGCTGTCGGTTCCACCCGCGCCCCCGAGCGGGCCGCCAGCGCCGCCTCGGTCCCCGGAGCCGCGGGGGCCGGATCTATCGGGCTGGTCATACGTGGGCTACATCAAGGTGGACGACAAGGCCCGCGGGATGCTCCAGAACGACAGCGGCATGGGCTATGAGTCTCTGAGCATCGGGGAGTCGTTCATGGGCGCCACGGTCACCCAGATCACGGCGGATGCGATCGTGTTCAGGTCTGGCACGAGGACATTCACCCTGAACCGGGTGGAGGACTACTCACTGGTGCCTCTGTCAAAGGCTGCGACTCCGACACCGACCCCTCAGCCGCCGAGGGGACCGGGAGTGCCGCGGGGGGCACGGGGTGGCCCGGGCCGGGGAATGGGGGGACCGGGATGATGGCCGGGGCGCGTGGGTGGCAATGATGTTGGAGGCCGGGAGTGGGGCAATAAAGGGTGAGGCTAAGAACGCGGGGCAGACCAGAGCGGGTCACCAGGCGTGATCCGAGCGGAAGGAGAGTTATGAGGTCAAGGGCCACACTGGGGTGGCGCGGGTTTGGAGGCGGCGCTGCGCTCGCCTGTGTGCTCGCGCTGTGCGCGGCACAGGGGTCGGCAGCGACGATCAGGCAGCAGGGAGGCACTGTGCGGATTCCTGCCCCAAGGCAGCCGACCAACCAGCCGGGCGGGCCGGCGGAGGCGCCCACTGCGGCCGGGACGGCCGCGGCGCCCGCGGCGCCGACGATACCGCCCAAGATTTCCATCGTCCGCGAGCCGGGCGGCGCCACCATGATGGAGATGGAGTTCTACGGGCTGGACATCGACCATCTCCTGAAGGAGCTCAGCCTGGCGGCCGGCGTGACGATCGTGAAGTCCGACCAGGTAACCGGGCCCGTCACCGTGATCGCGCCGGGGAAGGTGCCCCTGGATGTGGCGTTCCAGATCGTGAACTCCGTGCTCGAGGTGCGAGGCTTCACGATGGTGCGCGCGCCGACGGGAATCTACAAGGTGATTCCGATCTCCGAGGCGCTCCAGTCGAGCCTGCCCATGGGGTTTGGCAGCAACCCGGAAGACGTAGCCACTACAGATGAGATGATCACCCAGGTGATCCCGCTCAAGTACCTGAGCGCGACCGACGTGGCGCAGGAGATCCAGGGGCTGCTTTCCCAGCAGGCGAACGTTGTCCCGACCAGCACCAACTGGCTGATCGTGACCGACACGGCGGCCAACATCCAGCGTGTGCTGACGTATGTGTCGGATGCGGAGTCGCAGCTCTCGGGCGGCCTGCGGGTGTTTCCGCTTCAGTACTACGACGCGACGGAGATGGCGACGCTGGTGTACTCGACCATCCTGACCGGGCAGGCCGCCAGGAGGGGAACGACGCCGGCCTGGGAGCGGCGCGTGGTTCCGGCGCGGCCCGGCGGGGCGGCGCAGCAGCAGCAGCAGAGGGCGACTGCGACGGCCGCAACGGGCGTCCAGGGGCAGGGGCCGGAGTTCTGCTACCCGGTCACTCGGACCAACTCGCTGATCGTGCGGGCGACTCCTGAGCACATCCAGCAGGTGAAGGACCTGATCGATGCGCTCGACCGGCCGATCAGCCTCCGCGATGCGTACTTCGTCTACCCGGTGAAGAACCTGTTGGCGAGCGACCTCGCGAACCTCATCGGCCCGCTCGTCGGGGCGACTGTCACCGCTGGAACCGGGGCCGGCGCGGCGACCACCGCGGCCGGGGCGACTACGCAGGCGGGCCGGACGGCGACGTCGACCCGGGCCGCCACGACGCGGTCTCAAGGCGTCAGCGGAATCATGGGCCGGTCGGCGGAGACTGGCCGGACGGTGGTGCCTGGCCGAGCGGTAACCGGGAGCGCCGGGTACGAAGTGGAGCCGCTGGCCGGGGCGGCGGAGGGGTCTTCTGCACAAGGCGTCGCGGTGGCTCAGGCCCCCGAGGTTGGCATCGGGCCGGTCCAGGTGGCCCCCAACCCTGCGCTTCCGGCGCCGGAGGTCGGCGCCATGCCGGAGTTCGTCCCTGGCGGGCAGGAGGCGCCTGGCGGCTTTCAGGTGACCGAGGTGCCGGCCGGGGTTGGGGTCAGTGCAACTATCGCGGCCGACGACAACACGAACACTCTGCTGATCTCCGCACCCCCAGAGACGATGGAGTTGATCCGCCAGCTCCTCGACCAGCTCGACGTTATGCCGCCTCAGGTCTACATTCAGGCGATCATCGCGGAGGTGACGCTGACCCGGGACAACACGTTTGGCTTCCAGTGGTCCGGCCTGCCGACGTTGGGGTCATACGAGGGAACGCCAATCGCCAACCTCTCCATCGATCTGGGACTGGTCACGCGCGACTCGCAGGGGAACGTCACCAGGCCGCTGGGGATGTTCGGAGAGATCACCGCGGATCAGCTTCAGGGGGTGATGACGGCCCTCGCCAAGGACTCGCACGCGCGGATCCTCTCCACGCCCGCGATCTTCACGGCCAACAACCAGCTCGCGCAGATCACCGTGTCCAGCAGCCGGCCGTTCCCGACGGGCACTCTCACGACGCCCACCGGGACGGGGACCACCATCACGAGTGTGATCAGCACGAGTGTGCGCTACGAGCCTGTCGGTATCCTGCTTCAGGTCACCCCGCGGGTGACGCAGGGAGATCTGGTGCGAATGGACGTGCTGGTGACGGCCGACGACGTGGGATCGACGGTGACGGTCGGGGGGCAGGAATTCCCGACCACGCTGACCCGGCAGGCCTCCGCGACTGCCAACGTGAAGAGCGGAAACACGGTGGTCCTCGGCGGGCTGATGCGAGACTCGATCCGTCGCTCGGCCACCCGCGTGCCGCTTCTGGGCGACTTGCCGCTGATCGGTTCCTTCTTCCGGAACACGACGTCGCAGCGCGAGAAGTCGGAGCTCCTTGTGTTCCTGACGCCGCGCGTGCTCAGGAGTCCGGCCGAGCTTCAGCAGTTCACGGACGAGCGTAAGGCCAAGATGCTCGAGGTTCCGAAATCACTCCAGGGACCATCCGGGACTGAGAAGCCACCGGCGAAATAGGGATCAACGAGACGCAGACAAGGTGCCGGCGGCGCCGTTTGCGGCCGCGATCTCCCTGCTACTCTTGGTCGAAGAACCGGGCGACCTCGTCCCGCGCGAACTCGGGCAGCGGGCCTCGCTGTCCGCCCTCGACGAGCCACAGCCCTTCTCGCGACTCCGTGACGCGCCCGATGACGGCGGCCGCGCACCCGGCCGCGGCGACGGCAGACAGGATGGCCTTGGCGGCAGCGGGTCGCGCGGCGATCAACAGCGACCCGGAGGCGATGAGGCCTAGCGGGTCGAGGGCAAGGGCGGAGCAGATCTCCCGGGTCAGCGGCAAGACGGGCACGGCGTCGGCGTCAACCTCCACGCCGACGCCGGAGGCGACGGCAAGCTCTCTGACCCCTGTCACGAGGCCCCCCTCGGTGGGATCGTGAAGCGCCGCGACGCCGCCGGCCCGGACCGCCGCCCTCGCGGCGGCGACGACGCTGATGCCGGGATCGAAGAGCAGCTCCCTGGCCCGTGCTAGCGACTCCTCCCCCACCCCGCGCTCGGCGAGCGCCACCGCCGCCTCGCGCGCGAGCAGGGCGGTGCCCTCCACCGCGATGGCGCCCGCCAGGATCAGCGCGTCGCCGGGCCGTGCCCCCGCGCTGGTGATGAGGCGATCCCGCTCGACCTCGCCAAGCATACAGCCCAGAATGATCGGGCGGTCGATGCCGATGGTCACCTCGGTGTGGCCGCCCACCAGGGCGACGCCCAGATCGCGGGCCGCGTTGGCAAGCTGATCGAAGATCGCCGAGACGTCCGCCTCCGTACTCGCCGCCGGCAGCAGCAGCGAGGCGAGAAACCACCGGGGCTCCGCGCCCATCGTGGCGATGTCGTTTGCGTTCACGTGCAGCGCGTACCAGCCGATGAGGTCCGCGGCGAACGTGATGGGGTCCGTCTTGGCGACCAGCAGGCGCGGGCCGAAGTCGATGACCGCGGCGTCCTCCCCCACTTTCGGGCCGACCACCACGCGCGGATCGTCGGCCGGCAGCCGCGCCAACAGGCGGGCGAGCAACTCCGGCGGCAGCTTGCCTGGTTTCATCGGGTCGCTAACTCCCGCTGCGGTGGGTGTTCCACGCGGTGCGATAGACGCGCATGAGGTCGGAGCCGCACGTGATGTTGTTCTGGATATGGACTTCGAACACGGGGGTGAAGAGGTCGCGGCGCGCGTCCAGCTCCGGATACCAGTTGGGGAAGATCACAAGGTAGTCCGGCTGGCGCTCCGCGATGAACTCGAAGACGGCCTCGGGCGCGGTGCCGGCCATGCGGTGCTCGAGGTCTCTCCGCGACAGGATCTCAGGGGTGACCAGTCCTTGCAGATCGAGCACCCTGCGGTCGGAGATGACGCCGATTGCGCCGACGTCGTTGACCGCGAGCAGAGACCCAGGCGCGGTGTGATCGCGGAGCCACTGCGCCGTCGCCACTTGCATTTCCGTGATGTTCTTGACGTTCGTCGCGTAGGTCAGCGCGCCCGCAGGCTGCCGCAGGAGCGACAACACGAGCACGGCGGCCGCGAGCGCCCCGCGGACAGCGGGGCGGCGGAGCACGGCCAGCCGCTCTGTCACCCACCAGCCTCCGACCACGCCGAGCACGAGGTACAGCGGGTTCAGGTTGGCCAGGTAGCGCTGGCTCTGGAAACCGGGTGGACGGTAACCGGCGACGAGGGCCCACACCGCCGGCTGCACGACGAGCACCGCCGGGATCAGCAGCGAGCCGCGGCGGCCGCGGCTGGCGACGGCCTCCCGGACGAGCCACAGGAGCCCGGCAGCGAAGCCCGGCAGGAGCAGCGCGTTGTTGGCGGTCCAGACCTTCAGGACGTCCCACAGTTCCTTGGCGGGCGCCGCCGCCAGCACATACAGCAAGGCGGATGTCCGCTGCGTCGCGGCTGCTCCGGACAGGCTCATCCATTGCAGCTTCGAGTAGAACGAGGTGGGCAGCGGATAGCCGGTGACGCGCACGTTGTAGATGAACACGGGCGCCGCGATCGCAGCAAACACGGGAATCTGGATGGCCGCGTCGACCGCCCATCGCCGCGCCCAGCCGGCGCTGCGGTCCGCCAGGCCCGCGGCCGCCAGCCGGTCCAGCAGGGCCAGGGGGAACAGCAGGAAGCACTCGGGGCGCGCGAGGCCGGCCAGGGCGAATACGGCCGTGGGAAGCAGCGAGCGAACGCCATGTACGCGCCGCAGGCAAAGGTGAAGCACGATGCCCAGCAGGGCGAGCGCGCCGTACAGCGGCGGCTCCATTCCTGACAGCGCCCACCAGGGCAGGGGCACCGTGACCGCCGCCGCGGCAGCCGCGGCGAGGCCGACCCAGGGCCGGTGAACCATCTCGAGCGTGAGCGCGTACACGGCGGCGCAGAGCAGGAGGCACAGGGCCCAGTTGATGGCGATCGGGGTGAAGAGCCGGTGGTGTGACAGCCGGTAGCCGGCGGCGAGCAGGAGCGTCCACAGGACTCCTGTGGTCGTGCCGGTCGGCTCACCGGGGTTGAAGGAGAACCCGCGACCCGCCGCCAGGTTCTGCGCGAAGCGGACGTGGATCCAGCTGTCGTCAAGCGGAAAGCCCAGCCGGCCAGCCGCGCGCCGGGAGAGCGCGAGGTACCAGAGCATGAGAAGCGCAATGGCGACCGCGATGGCCACCCAGGCGACAACGGCCGCGGCGAGCGGGACCGAGGCCGGCCGCGGGGGCGCGGCGGCCGCTTCTGCGCTCCGGGGCCTTGGACGAATGCTCGCTGCGGGCTGTCTCATGGGCGGATGCCGTTCGTCCGCGCCGCCGGGAGGGGGAGCGGGACGAGGAGACGATGCGACGCACCTACCGGGATATTTCCGCGCGGGCGAGCGCGGAACCTGCCCGGGGAGCTCTGCGGTCGGCTGCTATGGCCAGGGGAAGAAGGGCGCCGGTATGTC
>Ga0272448_1001954_pt1 | contig 26804 bp, 21 predicted proteins | sample YNPCB0191_FD_202220 | JGI IMG/M metagenome (GOLD analysis project Ga0272448, IMG submission 202220) | Hot spring sediment microbial communities from Yellowstone National Park, WY, United States - YNP-CB-019-1 | ecosystem: Environmental > Aquatic > Thermal springs > Hot (42-90C) > Sediment... | reverse complement strand
GAAAGCAGGGAGCAGGGAGTAGGGGCAGGAATGATACATTGCTTTACTTAATGAGCATTTTCATATAAACACTTAATTCAAACCTTGATAAATGCTGGTTTCGGATAGCATCTCAGAATTACCAGTTACATATATGTTAAACGATGAGTTTGGAGACAATGTTTACGTATATTTCTTCCGCATCTGAGCTGTGTCTAGTAGTGTTTACCTCGTATCCGCCGTCTTTGTATGCGGAACGTATAGGCAAATAGCCCGCGGATTTTCCGCAAAAATAGCTAATTACAAAGGGAAATTTTGCTGATGATCGCGATTTAAGCACTAAGCCTGTCTCTGAGAACATCTCCCCTGGGAACATGATAAATTGTAAGTCGCCGATCCGCACTATGCTTGTTGAGATAACGGATATTGGATTTCCATTTTCCGCAGGCGTTTTAAGAGGAAGTCCGATCTCCGTAGAAATAACATAGATAGGGGTTGGATTTGCCTCTATCATCTTTTCATTTAGTATGCGAAAGACTTCAATTGCTAACTTCTCTCCAAGCTCTTCAACGTGGTCAAAATTTGTGCCAACACGATAAAATGGATCAACATTTCCCGGTGCAGCATTAAAAAAGGTCACAAAGCCTCCAACCTTGTCTTGAACTCTACGGACAGCTGATCCCATATAATCAGCGGATATGAGATAATTTGCTCCGCCTAAAACCGTCCCATGACATCCATAATTAATGATTACAGCTATCGGTTCTTCATTCTCGTTAGCTATTTTAATAACTCCGACTTGTCTATCTACGAAGCCGTCTTCGTTATGTCCAAGCACTATCTGTCCATCAGGTCTTCTTTCTCGGCGATTTACACCGACATCTGATTTTCCAATTCCGACACTTATCTTTGCAGGGACCATTCTTGATACCGCTTCATTGATGGCATTTGATATTTCATAAGCTAAAAATTCAAGCCATTCATTATCAACATTTTTTCCAGATGTGACAGGTCCAGAATGAGTATGTGTAGAAGCCATGATCAGATGATCAGGTGCTATTGATAATTCTGATTGTATTTTATCGGCGATCATCTCCTTAACTGTCAAAGGAATAAAGCACAAGTCAGTAGATACCATAGCTAAACGAGCATTACCATCGTCAAAGACAATTGCAGTCGCATATAACGGGTCATGGACGCCTTCTGATGGTTTATTGCGCGAAGCATAGCCTGCTAACCAAGCTGGATTTTTCGGTGTTATCTCGTGTTTTGACGCACCTGCTTTTATATTCATGGCTTTTCCCTCCAAAAAGAAATTTAGTAACGGGTAATCAGTATAATTGCCATTTACTTACTACCCATTACGCATCATTCTTAATAAAACTATCTCATTGAAGTTTTCGGAGAAATTCAACTGCTTTTTTTACATCTTCCATAGCGTTTTCTCCGACTTCTCGCTCAATGGCATAATAACCTTGATAGTTATTTTCCTTGAAAATCTGATGCAGAGCTTGCCAATTTGTCATACCTGTTCCGAGAGGCACTTCAAGTGCTTTTCCATCAGGAGAAAGCGTTGAATCCTTTGCGTGTGCATGGACGACGTAAGGTATAAGCACTTTAAGCCCTTTGACAGGGTCAAAATTCTCCATAGCCTCTTCATAGTTAAACGGAATGCCCTTTCTTTTATATACTGTCGGGGGCCAAAGCAACAAATTGGCGGGATCAAAGTTGACGCGAATCGCTGGACTATTTATAGTTTCTACCATTTTTCGCAGTATTACTGGCGGTTCAGGACCTGTCTCTAATGCGAGTGTAGCGCCAACTTCTTCGCCATGCTGAGCAAGTTCCTTTAAACTGGCAACAAACCTACTCCATTTAGGATGTGATTCGTCTTCTGGCATTATCCCTACGTGAGCCATCCAAAGCCCATTTGCTATGTCAACAGCAGTTTCATTGATTTTCTTTCCCCATTCTATATTTTGACGAAGATTTTTTTCTTCTCCAAGGTCAACATCTCCACCCCATGCTATAAGAGCGGACACTTCAAGCCCATATTTTTCAATACGTTCTCTTATTTTAAGACGTTCCTCATGAGTTTTCTCGGTCAGATTTAATTTTCCACCATAAGCGGGAATGTGAACGCCCTCAACGCCAAGTTGGACAGCGATCTCCATACCACGAAATGGGTCTTCTCCACCAGTTGTTGGAATTATGGCAATTTTCATATAAGCACCTCCATAAATTTGATGATTTGTCTTAACATCTATTCTTTATTCCGATTATAGCATATTGATTATTGTTGATCAATAGGTTGACAGTATTCTATATTTCTGCTATTATCAAATTAGAATAAAATTGTAAACCTTGTTTGTTTAATTTTCGTTTTTACGCTTGTAAATTAAATAAAGCCAAAACGTTATGTCTGCTATTTTTGGAGGGAGATTTTTTAATGAACCGTGCTTTTATATATGTTGTCATTTCCACTATTTTACTCTGCTCTTTTAATGCGTATGCGGGGACTGCGAGAACTGCTGCACAATTTCTATCAACCGATGGAGGCACAAGAGCTGCGGGCATGGGCGATGCCTTTTCCGCGATTTCTGGCGACGTGATCTCCGCATTTTGGAACCCTGGCGGATTAGCAACCATAACTGAGAAACAGGCGATTATAGCATATAGCAATATTTCAGCTATGTTTGGAGAAGCCAGCGAAGGCATGTATTATGGCGTTATGGCTTTTGCTATGCCTGTTGGCAATCTCGGCGTGTTTGGGACAGCTTTGCAACTTCAGGATCAGGGAACAACTACTAAAACAGAAGCAGACCCCAGAGGAGGTCCATTAATCATTGGCGAAGAAGACCTTGGAATGAATTGGGCATGGGCGATCTGCTATGCTGATGAATTAGCTGATGGGTTTTCAACGGGTGTTAATGCTAAACTTATACGTCAAGTGCTTTTAGATGAATCTGATATTGCTTATGCTGCGGATTTAGGTATCGTCTATGCTGTCCCACTTCATTTAGGGGCAAGTTTTATGCCAAATAAGCCCGTAAGTATAGGCATAGCCTTGCAGAATCTTGGCACTGCTATCCAGATGAAAGACGCAAACCAAAGCGAACCATTGCCAAGAAACCTAAAACTTGGTTTTGCACTTAAATTAATTGAAACCCCTGCCCATAGATTTCAATTAGTATCTGATTACACATCATTTATTGATAAACTAAGAGAAACAGAAGAGGACAAAAAAGAACCTAAATTTGATCCAGTCAAAGCTGGTGTCGGAATTTATGCTTTCAGACCCGATAACAGTCAACAGAGCATCGGTGCTGAATATTGGTATGCCAATATGTTAGGAATCCGCGTCGGATATAAATATGTGCCAGATAGACCAGGGAATAGAGTTACTATGGGATTTAGCATTAGATATTCTAATTATCAGATTGATTATGCAAGAGTCCCAGGAATTGACATCCCCGGCGGTGGCGATATAGATAAAATAGCGGTTATGTTTAGATTTTAATGAGTTCATAGACAAAAAATATCTCAGTCAGAAAATATCAAAAATAGGGAAAAATTCTGTGATATTCAGCGTTATTACACAGCTAATGATAAAGCAAAATAGCAGATTCCAGATAATAATTCTTTCTATTATCTTTATGTGTTCCGCTTTATGCTTTGGATATGACAAAAATTTTTCCCTTATAGACACTCAGGAACTATCAAGCCAACTTGCCAATCAACCATCTATAAGTCAAAAATCACCAACAAAGGCATTTCTATTCTCTGCTGTCGCACCCGGAACAGGCGAATTGTATATTGGATCAAAAAAGGGAATTGCCTTTATAGCGTCTGAGATCGCCTTCTGGTCAGCTTATATAGTGCTTAATGGACGTGCCAATAACCTTCGCGACAGCTATACGAGCTATGTTGATGAACATATCGCTTTTGAGGAAGATTCACCCACAAAATCCACAAAGGACTGGACATTAGAGGACTATGAACATGCAACACAGACGGATAACTGGCACTACGTCTATACAGAAAACAACGGAGAACCGATTGACAGAGTTGGCAAATTCTATTGGAAAGATATTCCTGAGGAAAAGATAGATGAACAGGGCAATGAACTTATATCAAAATACCGTGCAACAGCTTATAGCATGCGTGGTTCAGCAAATAAAAAATATAAGCAGGCGAAAGTTTGCCTAAGCATGGTAGTGCTTAATCATGTAATTAGTGCAATTGATGCAAGAGTTTCTGCAATTATAAAATCCAAAAAGTTCCCTCAAACAACTAATATATCAATCCATACATCTATATCATCAAATCTCACTCCTAACCTATACGCGGTTATGCAAGGTCAATTTTAACTTTAATATCTTGATCTTTGATAATATTTCTGTCATAATCAGTGATAAGTGATTTTATGTCATTTCCCATTTTTGAATTATTACTGAAATTATTACTGAAAAGAGGTTAATTATGTCCGATAAATCAAAAGAATATAGAGCAGTTGTTATCGCTTGTGGTCGTATTTCTGGTGCGCATGCACATGGCTATCAGTCAAATAATATTCCAATAGTAGCATGTGCAGATATTAATCAAGACGCTGTCAACGCTTTTGGCGAAAGATTTGGAATTCCAAAAGAGAGACGTTATCTTGACTATAACGAGATGTTAGATAAAGAACGCCCTGAAATTGTCAGTGTTTGTTCACATCATCATTTACACGCGCCGATGACAATTGATTCCGCAAAATATAAGCCTTTGGCTATATTCTGTGAAAAACCGATAGCTTTAAGTCTTGGTGAAGCAGATGCTATGATCAACGCTTGTAAAGAATCAAACACAGTGCTTATAATTGGTCATCAGAGACGTTTTTCTCCGCAATATGTTTGTGCTTATAATGCCTTAAAAGATGGTGCAATTGGCGAATTAGTATCTATGGAAGCACACGGTCACCCATGGACAAGCTTACTCGTTGATGGGACACATACGATTGACCTACTCAGATGGTATGCAGACGATCTGCCTATAAGTTGGGTTTTTGGACAGATTGATTCAAGGACTCATCGTTCCGCATGGGGAAGTTTGGTAGAGGACGCTACAATAAGCATATTCAATTTTAATAATGGTATAAGGACAATTCTGACACTTGGCGGAGCAAATCTCACCAAAGACGATGGCAATGCGTATTTTGAGCCTCTGTGGAAAGGTGTTGAGGGATCAAATTATCACCATATAATATTGAGAGGAACAGAAGGTCAAATAGAGATTGATGGCGATGCGCCCACTCCTGGGCGTCCATGGGTGAGATTGATAAAGAATGGTGCTATAAAAGAATTGGAATTGCCCAAACTTCCTTCGGCTCGCGCAGAGATAGTAAGGCTTTTGATTGAAAGTATAGAAACAGGATCAAAGCATCTTTTGGACGCATCTAGCGCAAGGGCGACTTTGGAAGTGATAATAGCGACTTTTGAATCATCTCGCAAGCGATCAATTATTCAATTACCGATAGACATTAAAGAAAACCCATTATTTGAAATGATCAAACTTGGAGAGATATAAATTGGAGATGAAAAATGATGAGCCTTTTAACGATTATAGCGATATTAAGTTTAGCTAATAATACAAGCGAACAATATAGCAAATATGGCGGATGGACTGCCATAAAGTCAAAACCGACAGGTTTTTTCAGAGTGGAGAAAATCGGCGAAAACTGGTGGTTAATAGACCCTGATGGATACGCTTTTATATCAAAAGGTGTCAATCATATCAGTTATAATGCGGATCACGCCCCATCTTTGGGGTATTCGCCTTATGCTCAGGTGACAAAAGAAAAATATGGTAACATTGAAAACTGGGCAAACGCTTCTATCAACCGTTTATGGAATTGGAACTTCAATACTATCGGGGCATGGTCAAATTATGAGACATTTAATAAAAATATGCCATATACAATTATAATGGATATAGGGGCTTCTGCGGGGTCATCATGGCTGAAAGGTCTTTTTTCTGATGTCTTTTCCCAAGAATTTAAGAATATAGCAGAAAGACGTTCCAAAGAGATATGCTCATCAAGGGCAAACGATCCATTTTTAATCGGATATTTTGTAGATAATGAACTTAGATGGGGTGCAGATTGGCGGTCAAATAGGACGCTTTTTGATGATTTTATGGCAATGCCAAAAGAATCAGATGGCAAAAAGGCATTAGTTGCCACACTTATTGAAATGTATGGAAATATTGATAATTTTAATTCTGCATGGCAGGTTAAACTCAACAGTTTTGATGATCTTCTCACTATAAATGATCTATCCAAATTAGGTGAGTCAGTCCAAAAGGCGCAATCTGAGCTTTCTGGTAAACCTCAAATCAAGCGGACACTGCCGAAAGAGATTGCCATGCTTTATCTTACACAAGTTTATGGCAGTATCAGCAAGGTAAATGAAGCCTTTGGAACGAAAGCGGAATCTTTTAACGATCTGATGACAGATGAGTTTCTCGCCAAATTGACATCGGAGATCAGCAAGCAAAATCTGCCAAAAGAGATGATCATCGCTGGAATTCAAATGGTCTATGGCAACCTTGATAAAGCCAATCAAGCGTTCAATACTAACGCAAAGACTTATGACGAGCTTATAAGTATCTTAACAGGAATGCAAAGCATATCTACTGTCGCATTAGAGATAAAGAAAGCACAAAGTCTATTCCTTAAAAAGATCGCAAGACAATATTTTATGGTCTGCCGAGATGCGATAAGGAAATATGATCCGAATCATCTTATACTTGGGTGCAGATTTGCAGGATATGCTCCTGATGAGGTCTTGTCTGCAATGGGCGAATATGTTGATGTGGTGTCATATAACAATTATAGTCCATTACCGCCAGTAGATAAGTTAGACGAAATCTACAAGATAACAGGAAAGCCGATAATGATAACAGAATTTTCGTTTAAGGCTAGGGACTCAGGACTGCCTAATACAAAGGGTGCAGGCGTTCCCGTTGCCACACAAAAAGACCGTGCTGATGGTTTTTCTAATTATGTTACAATGTTGATGAAATTGCCTTATGCTGTCGGTTATCATTGGTTTGAATACACTGATGAGCCTGCGGAAGGCAGATTTGACGGAGAAAACAGCAATTATGGGTTAGTGAATATCAAAGATGAACCATGGGAAGTCCTAACAGAGAGAATGACAGAGGTTAATTCAAAAATTGAAAGCATTCACAACTCCGCGAGCGTTAAAATACCATCAGTGCCGACGGGACATCCAAGAGTTTATATCAGATCATCAGACCTGCCTAATATCAAAAAGAAATTGGATCTGCCAGAGTTTAGCAGGGCTTGGAATTTAATAAAGAAATCGGATAATCCAGCATGTAAGGCTTTTGTATATCTGATGACTGATAATGTAGAATCAGGACGAGATGCCATAAAACTATGGTTTGAATATGCGGACAAATATGCAGATAATCCTGATTATGCAGGGCGAGTATTTTCTAATCTTTTACATATAGGGGCATGTGTCTATGATTGGTGTTATGATCTATTAAACGATGATGAAAAGCAAAAATTTATCAAAAAACTTGAAAACATAGCATCATCGCACAGTCCAGGTTATCCTGCTAATCCAAATGGACATGCGGTTGTAGGGCATGATACGGAAGGTTGGGTTCTTACAGGTCAAATTCCCGCAGGCATAGCGATCTATGATGAATCAAAGAAGATGTATGACGCATCTGCAAGGCTATTTTTTGAGAAATTTGTCCCTGTCCGAAATTTTGTTTATCAATCTCACATGCATCATCAAGGCGATTCCTATTTTCAGACGAGATTTCAGCACGATCAAGCGGTCAGTTGGCTATTTCGCCGTATAGGAGCTGGTGATGTTTTCACTCGCGAACAACAGTTTGTTCCTTATCAGATGATCTATAATATGCGTCCAGATGGTCAACAGATACACAGTGGAGATACCTTTAACGAGAGAGGCAATGATCCACGCAAGCGATTATTAGCATTGATGACCGCAAGCTATTATAGCGATCCGTATTTGATGACAATGGCTGAATCCGACTTTTTCAACAATTATGGCGACTTTGACTGTATCTTTGAGATTTTATTCAAAGAGCCAAACGCAGAAAAGAGACCTATCAATGAGTTACCATTAACCAAGTATTTTCCAAGCCCTATGGGCGAGATGATCGCAAGAACGGGCTGGACTATGGGTGTTGATAGTAACGATGCGATTGTTCAGATGCGTATAGGCGAATATTTCTTCGGCAACCATCAATGCAAAGACTTTGGGACTTTCCAAATCTATTATCGCGGAGCGCTTGCAATATCATCAGGCGTCTATGACGAATATGGAAATGATCATTGGAAAAACTACCTCCATCAGACAATATCTAAAAACGGTCTTCTCATATTTGATCCAAGCGAAGAGATGGGAAAAGGTTCGGTCAATGACGGTGGACAGCGATGGCCCGAAGGAAGCGACCATCCGAAAGACCTTGATACGCTTTTGACAAAGGACTATAAAATGGGACAGGTGACTGCTTTTGAATTTGGTCCAGATAAAGTTAATCCAGAATATAGCTATATCTCGGGTGACATCACAAACGCATACTCTACAAAGAAAGCAGATATGGTTACTCGTTCAATGGTTGCTTTTAACACACGTGACGAGAAATATCCATGTGTTTTTGTTGTGATGGATAGGGTAAAGTCAAAAGACCTAACTTTTAAAAAGACTTGGCTTCTCCATTCAATCCAAGAGCCAAAAATTGAGAATAAAACAATAACGGTGATCAGAGATGGAAAAGCCTATAATGGCGAATATAGCGGGAAGTTAGTTGTAAAAAGCCTTATGCCAGAAAAATCAGAGATTAGAAAGATCGGTGGAAAAGATAAGGAATTTTGGATTGAGAGCGTTCAAAAGAACTACCCAGCACATAAAGATGGCATCACAGAAGGAGGAGAATGGAGAGTTGAAGTTTCTCCATCACAAAATAACGAATATGATATATTCTTGCATGTGATGTCGGTTATGGATAAAAAAACAGATGACACCATAGAGGTTGTTAAAATTGATCAAGATAATCTTATCGGTGCTAAAATATTGGGTTATGCTGTCGTATTTAGCAAGGACGGGAATTTACTTGACTCAGCTAAACTTGATTTAAATGGCAATTTCAGGATACTTGTCTGTGATCTCAAGCCGGGTTTATGGTCAATTAGATATAATGATTTAGAGTTAGGTAAATTCAAGGCTTCTGATGATGGAAAGTGTATCTATTTTGAAGGAAAAGAAGGCAAATACGACTTAAAATATTTAAGCGGATTATAATCAATAAAAGAATGAAAAATGAATGCTGAAATACTAAAAGAATTATTGATAAGTTCAAAATGGCAGGAAATACAAGAATTAATTGACAAGATCATCGGTGCGAAGATACTATGGGCGGTTACGGGATCAGGAGCATCAATATTAAAGTCAGATGAAAATCATCACGAGTTATGTCAATTAATAAGAAATAGTGATGAAGGGCTAAGGCGTTGCCAAAATTCACAACAAACGAGATTTAAGGATGTAAAAAGGACTAAACAACCGATCCTTTCTCCATGCTATTGTGGATTAATGAATTTCGCTATCCCTATTGTTATAGACAAAAACTTAATTGGCATCATCGGCGGAAGGTTTTCACAATCGGAATTTCCTATAACGGTTGAAAAATGCGCCCAAATAGCCACTACTTGTGGATTAGATGTAAAAGATGTAATAGCTTTAGCGAAAGGTATAAAGTACTTATCAAAATCGGATCAACGAAACATTTTTAGCCAATTATCATTGTTTTCGGGAATGCTATCCTTTCTGATAAAATGGTCAACAGAATAGCATTTAAGATGTTAGGTATTTTGACAACGTTTTTATGGCTTCTGGCGTTAGTATGATCAAAAAGTTTGTTCTAATATATCAAAAGGGGGATTATCAATGAAGATTTACATTCATACCGATCTTGAAGGAATAAGCGGCATTGACAATATAGACATGATGGCACGCGATCATGTTAGGCATAGAGAAGCCTTAGAAAATCTAATGCTTGATCTCAATGCTGCGGTTGACGGTGCTTTCGCTGGTGGTGCAGATCACGTAACGGTTCTTGACAGTCATGGTGGCGGAGGAAATTTCATACTTGAAATGCTTGATAAACGGGCAGAAAATGACACAAAGCCAAACAAAAAATGGTGGGGCATTTTAGATGAAAGTTATAACGCGACATTTTTTATCGGAGCGCATGCTATGGCAGGAACAATAAACGGTTTCTTAGATCATACGCAGTCATCTCTAACATGGTTTAACTATTCGGTAAATCGTCGCAAAATGGGCGAACTTGGTCAATGGGCGATGGTCGCTGGCGCGTTCGGCGTTCCCCTTGTAATGGTCAGTGGTGATGAGGCTGCATGTATTGAAGCTAAACAATTCTTTAATCCTGTTGAGACAGCAATTGTCAAGTGTGGCATTGGACGCAATCGTGCAAAGCTTGTTGATCTTGATGAAGCAAGGAATAGAATAAGGGAATCAGCGCGTAGGGCAATATCAATAATAAAAGATGCTCGTCCTTTTGTCCTGTCAAAACCGATGGAAATTATAGTTGAATACACAAGATCAGATTATTGCGATGGAGTTTCTGCTAAACAGGGAGTAGAAAGGCTTGATGCAAGAACTGTCCGCAAAGTTACAAACGATCAGCTTGATCTATTTCCATAATAAATCTTCCATAATAAATCGGAGGGATAGCGATGAGATTAGCGACACACTTCGGTGTTATTGGCAATGATATAGGCAAGACAATAGATTATTGTCATGCATTTAATATAAAATATTTGTGCTCAGGGCATTGGACAGACGATCTTTCAGGCTTTAAGGAACAATTCGCCAAAGAAGGCATAACGCTTGCAATGATGGAACTTGGCTGGGTCAGGGAAGATATGATCTTTGGCGATGCACCTAAAAAAAACGAATTGCAAGATTTCTACGACAAAATAAAAAGAATAGGCGATGCAGGAATAGAAATGGGGCATCTGTTTTGCGCTCTTAAATCATCAGGAACGCGAAATCTTTACCAAGAATGGGATCGGATTATCAAATTTTATCTTGAATTAGCCGAACATGCGGAAAAAAATAATGTTAAAATTGCCAGTCATGTCGGCTGGTCACCTGAACATATAATCCGAGATCGCATAACTTTTAAGCAGTTATTTGACGCTGTGCCTAATAAATATATCGGAATCAATATGTGCTTAGGTTGTCTCCAAATAGTTTCTCCGTTGGATATTACACAAGATTTAAACAAAACTCTTGATGTGCTTGGAGATAGACTTTTTATGATACATATAAGAGATATAAAAGTTGAGGAAGGCAATAAATGGGTTGATGTTCACATGGGACAAGGTGAGATAAATTTACCGCACATCATCAATTTGGTCACTTCCGCTATTGAGCAGAATAAGATTGATCCGATCGTTTTACCAGAACACATGCCAAAAGTCGTCAGTGAGCAGGCTAACGAGATCGCTTCTGCTTATGCTATCGGATATGTGAATGGAATGATAAGACAATGTGAATGGTTGAAGGTTAAAGGTTAAAGATTGGAAGGTTGATAGCATGGGAGTGGAAAGGTTTGAGGATTTAGAGATTTGGAAGTTATCAAGAGAAATGGTAAAATCCATCTATAAAATAACTGCTCTGATTAAGGACAATATTTAAGGTAATAATATGAGTAAATCAGAAAATATAGGAGACATTTATCATTCGGAGACAAAATATTATAGAGATCGCACATCTGGCGGAAGGTTAATATTTCCAGATATATCTGTATTCTATAAAACCTATCCAAACGCGGAATTTGTAGAGTTGCCAGAACCCGATCTGCCACAGGTGAAATCTATTTGGGATGTGATCCGAAATAGGCGATCAATTCGTCAATACAGTCAAGATTCAATATCAATGAATGATTTAGCGATATTGCTTTGGGCAATTCAAGGGATAACTGCTCAAAGAGGGGATTATAGTTTTAGAACATCACCATCCGCGGGGGCTTTGTATCCAATTGAAACTTATATAATGGTAAAACGTGTTGAAGGGTTAGATCAGGGCATATATCATTATGACGTTTATAAACATAGGCTTGATGTTATAAAAAAGGGGGATTTTGGCACTGAACTTGCCCATTCCGCACTTGACCAAGATATGGTTGATAAATCAGCTTTGACTTTTGTATGGACTGCGGTTTTAGCGCGGACGAAATGGAAGTATCGTGAGAGGGCATACCGTTATATCTATATGGATGCAGGTCATATCTGTCAAAACGCCTATCTTGCAGGGGAAGCATTAGGGTTAGGTTGCTGTGCCATAGGTGCGTTTTTTGACGATGAAGTGAATTCTGTTATCGGCATAGATGGCAAATCCGAAATATCAGTTTATCTATGTGCAATTGGCAAAAAAAGATAATAATTTAAGGGTTTAGTGAGGAAAAAATGATTGAAAACTATATCTTTGAATGCTATAATTGTATTGTTCATAGATATAAGTAGCATTTTAACTAATGAGTTTAAATAAGGTATTACCTATGCTTTTAGTTAATGCATCATTGAAAATTGTTTATGGCAGGAGTTGCATTCGTTATGAAAAGAATTTTAATTATAATAATATGTTTATTAATGGCTCTCTATGCCATATATAGTGGTTTTTGTGGAGAGGAAGAGGATTATACTTTCGCTTATAATCTCTATCAAGAATCGGCATATAGGATGGCAGGAGAGTATTTTGAGAAATTTATCCAAACCTATCCGAAAAGTGATAAAGCCGATGATGCAAGGCTCTTTATAGGGTATTGTGCATTTCATCTTGGTGAATATTCAAAGGCAATTGAGCAATATAAACGACTTTTGAGCGATTATCCAGCAAGCGAATTGCAATTGGACGCGTTGAGAGGGATTGCCGATGCTTGGGCGCAAGAAGGAAAATCTGAGGAAGCGATAAGGGCTTATCAGGAAGTTTTACAGAAGATAAAGGAACCAGAATCAGTTTCATTCATACTTTATCAGATCGGCGATTCGTTATATAAGCTTGGCAAGTATAATGAATCTTTGACTTATTTTGACCGTCTAATGAGGGATTATCCTTCTGCAAAGGAAATAGAATCTGCATCATATTCAAGGGCATTGGCACTATATAACCTGAAACGTTATGAGTTAGCAGGACAGGCTTTTAAAAGCTTTGCGGAAAAATATCCAAAGAATCAACTTGCAGGCGAAGCGACCTTTCTTTCAGCAGAATGCAGTTTTGCATTAGGAAAATGGCAAGATGCAATTTCTGCCTATCAGAAAGTTTTGAGTAATTACTCCGAATTAAGACAATTGTCTGCAAGATCGGCATTAAAGATCGGTCAAGCTTACATAGAATTGAATATGTTAGATGAGGCAAGGCGAAGTTTTGATAGATATATGCACGAATACCCAGAATTTAAAGAGGGATTAGCAGAAGCCCAATATGGTATTGCAGAGATACTTTATACTCAAAAGAAATATCCAGAAGCTCGCTATGAATACGGAAAAATCTTAGAATTATATCCAAATAGCCAAACAGCAGACGACGCTCAGTATAGCATAGCTTATACATATCTGATGGAAAAGGATTACACAAAGGCATATAGAGAATTTAAGCAGGTTCTGAACTATAAAGATACTGAATGGGCAAATCCTGCCAGATTTTATATGGGTCAATGTAGATTTCAACAGCAGGATTATAACTCCGCATTATTGGATTTTTCAAGGGTTGATCCTGATTCTGAATATGGAGATGATGCGACATATTGGCGCGGTCTATGTTTTTTACAGCTAAATAAGCAAACAGAGGCAATAGATGCTTTTAGCCAGTTATTAAGTAAATATCCAGATAGCGAGTTTAGGACACAGGCATTATCGCAGATAGTCAGTTCATATTTTGATATGGGGAAGCACGATGAGGCTATAACTGCGATAGACAAGATTTTGGCAGAATCACAAGGTGCAGAGACTCCGGGCGTTCAACCAGATGCTATACGTTATTGGAAGGTTGTCTCGCTCTATGAGATCGGAAAATATGCAGAGGCGATCAGCAATGCCCAAAGTTTGATCAAAGATTTTCAAAAGGGCGAGTATGTATATAAATCTCAATTTTACATAGCTGAATCGCTTTATTCGCTTAATCGTTTTGATGAAGCAAGACGAGAATATCAAAAACTGATAGATGATTATCCAGAAGGCGAATGGAACGATCAGGCTCAATATCGTATTGGACTTGCCTATTTTAGTCAGGCGAATACAATACAAGACGAAGCAGTTCGGCAATCAGCATATAACGAATCAATAAAGGCTTGGCAAAAGGCTATTGCGACATATAAAAACAGCAATTTGCTTGACAAATGCCAATATTATATAGGTTATGCTTATATCAACCTCAAAAAATATCAATTAGCTATTGATTCATTTAAGGTTGTGATAACCACTTATACTAAAAGCGATTTAGTTGATGATGCGAAATATAGGATCGCTTGGTGCTATCACAAAATGGGAGAATATCAATCAGCCATAAAGACCGCAAACGAGATGCTCGCTCAACATAAAGGATCAGAACTATCGGATCAGGCTTTGTTCCTTATAGGAGAATCATATTTTGGATTAAAGAATTATAAAGAGGCAATAGCTAATTACATCAGAATACCGAGAGAATATAACACAAGTCCACTTCGTCCAAAAGCCCAATTCAAGGTCGCTGATAGCTATTATAATATGGAGATGTATGATCAAGCTATTAAGGCTTATCAAGAGGTAGCGGACAAGTATCCAACAGATGAGTTAGCAGATGATGCCCTCTATTCCATCGCACAAGCTTATGAACAACAAGGAAAATCCTCTGACGCAATATCTACATATAGAACTTTATTGCGGACATTCCCAAATAGCGATCTTTGTCCTGATGTCCAATTAGAGTTAGGCAACTACAATTCGTCAAGAAAGAACTATGCACAGGCGATAACTGAGTATCAAGCTGTTATAGATAACTATCCTAATAGTTCAGCAGCACCAATAGCTCAGTATAATATAGGAATAAGTTATAAGGCTTTAGGCTCTTATAATCAGGCGATCTCAGCATTTGAGAAAGTCATATCTAGGTATCCTCAGGATCCATCAGCATCAAAATCCGCATTTGAGATAGGTCAATGCTGGATGGCAAAAGGTAATCCAAATAGAAATCCGCAGAATGCAATATCTGCTTATGATCGTGTTGTAAGGGATTTTCCACAATCAGTTGAGGCGGGCAGGGCATTATATTCCATAGGCAAAGTATATGAGGAATTATCGGATTGGCAAAAAGCTATTGATGCTTATGATAGACTGCTCAGCAAATATCCTGATAACGAATATTCTCAAGATGCAAAGCTCTCACGAGGATTAGCGTTGCATCAATTAAAAAAATATAGGGAAGCTGTAAGTGTTTATGATCAGATATTGGATAATTCAAGTGCATATAAAAGAGACATTGTTGTAAGGGCGCAATTATATAAAGGCGAAAGTTTATACGAACTCGGTCAATATGATAAAGCAGCAGAAGCATATCTAAGAGTTCCATTAGTATATTCTGAACCAGACCTTGATGTTTACGCTTTATCAAAAGCTGGTGATAGCTATGAAAAGGCAGGGAGACAAAAAGATGCTGTCACTTGGTATAAGAAAATACTGAAAGATTATGCCGAACCCGGCGGAAAATATTATAAACAGAGAAAACCTGATTGGAATGAATCCATAGATTTTGCAAAGAAAAGATTGAAGCAGTTAGGAGAGGGAAGTTAATCAGATGAAGCATTATAACAAATATCTTTTATTCTTAATCGGTTTCTGTATTTTTTCTCTTGCAATAATAACATACTCGCAGGAAACTGAAAAGACGAATGAAAACGAAACGATTGATTTGCCACCAGTTAAAATAGAAATCGTTGACGCTACTCAACTCGTTATTCCAAAAGAGAAATTTGATGGATTAACAAGAGCTGATGTTGATCTATATTTAACTCTAAATCAAAAAGAACGTCTATGGTATATACCTTCTGTTTCATCGCCAGAGAGGATTCAACAAAAAACCGTTAGCCCTGAAAATGATTTTATATTTATGCTATCAGCATATCCGGGTTTGCCTGCATCATTAGCTTATCAAATGCTTCTTGTAAAAAGTTTTGGCAACTCACAAGCCCTTCTTGATTTGGGAAGATCGTCTCTTCTGAGTGAAAGAGCTGGGAAGCTTGATAAACAAAAAAAGATGAATGGTTTGACAACTGATAAACTAAATGGTCTCCTTGCATTTCAGACAGAAAAGACAAATTTCCGAACGAGCTTGAATTACAAGGCAAAAGACCTTAATTATCTCGGCATTAGCGGAGTTAAATATCCTAATGATAGATCATTATTTTCTGTTTCAGCGGGTTGGAATCAAAAATATATTAGCGATATAGAGTCATCATTAAATACTGAGATATCAAGAATAGGGCTTGAAGGACCTCTTGTTTCAGATTCAAATAGTGCAGTAGATATAAAAACTGATTTTTCTTTAAGGACATTCTTATCACCATCAACACCAATAGATACAGGGCTAAATTTTGAGCATTTCACAGGAAATTCAGAGGATGAGGACTTCAACGAGACGATCATAAAATTATATATCCGAGACAACCGTATCAAAATATATCCATTTATACTTGGGGCTGGCTTAGAGTTAGCGGTTGATACAAGGAAAAGCTCTATCTCCTCAAAAGGCAGAGAAACTTCATTATATCCAAACCCTTATGCTTTATTGACTTCTCAAATAGGTTCATCGCTGATATTGCAATTTGGTCTGGAAAGGTATATACTTAAACAAAGTCTTAATGATGTGTATATGGAAGGTGACTACACAAGATTTAATCCAAGTTTAAGTTCAGAAAGGGCATGGGATATTCATGCTTCCCTAAAATACAACTTTATGAAGAAGCTGAATGCTAAACTTACTGTTTTTGATAAAGATATAAGCGGATTAATGATATTAAGAGAGTCCAAAGGTCTGATTGGGACTGATGGAAGTGAGATCGTCGCATGGACGCCAGAGACGATAAAAAATACCCATATTACTGGGATCAATGCTGGTTGGGAATTGTTATTATTTCAAGATCGTTTAAGGCAAAGAGTTGATTATGTCCATGAAATTCAAAATGAAGATGAACTCATCCTTTATAGACCAAAAGATAAAGGGATTTTTTCAGTGGAATATTCTACACCTTATGAACTTAATTTATCATTATCGGCTGAATTTTATGGGACAAGATATGTAAACAAGGCAGGCAAGAAGCTATCAAGCTATATGCTTTGGAAACCGAAAGTCTCAAAGTCATTTAATAAGAACGCAGAGGCGTCGCTTGTATTTGGGTTTTATGTTGGAAAAGACGATTATCAGATTTGGGACGGATATAAATTGCCAAAAACAACAGTTGATTTAGGCGTAACGGCAAGATTTTAGATACTAAACTGACACTGATCATTAGATAAATATGAGTGATTTTATTATAGAAGGTATAAAGCAATTAGGTCGCGGTGGGTTTCTTATGATCCCTTTGCTGTTCTGCTCTCTCATTGCACATGCTCTAATCCTTGAGAGGTTATATTCATTGCGAAGGGAAAAGATAATTCCGTCCCGATTTATTTCTAGGATATATAAGTTGTTAGAAAAAGGTAATACTGATAGTGCAATTATGCTATGCGAATCAAAGCCCGGTCCACTTACTAATATCATAAAAGTCGGCATTCTTAATCGTGATCTTAATGAGGAAGAACTCAAAAAAGTAATTGAATTTGCTTCAAGACCAGAAAAAAGCAGTTTGGAAAAATATTTACGTGTAATTGCCTTCATAGGTGCTGTTGCTGTTTTGATAGGGCTTTTTGGAACTGTCGCAGGTCTGTTTTCATCATTTTCGGCAATTTTTAAGTATGTAAGCAGACCTGAAACAACCGCTAAAATTGCTGGTGGAATTTCTGTTGCATTGCTGACAACTGTCGCAGGATTAGCGGTAGCGATACCATGTATAATAGCTTACTCATATTTGGCTCATAAAGTAGATAGCATGATAAACGAGATAACAAGACATTCTATGTCAATAGTAAAATATTTAACCTCAGGCGATTACAAATTCATTGAACAAAAATCAGAAAAAAGCGAGGAATGATCAAATTGGCAAATAGATCAAAAAGCACTGTATTATTTGCAGGAATTTTGATAATAACATTAGGAATAATAAATGCAATTATTGGCACAATGTCAATAATTGGAAGTTCTCCCAATATAACCGTTTGGACGGTTGTTTTTGGACTATTGATGATCAATGCTGGTTTAGCTTGTTTTATCGGAGGAATAGGTTATATTTCACAAAAAGATTGGGGGTCAAAAGTCGCTCTCTATGGAGCAATTGCTATAATATTAACAAGTTTAGCAGGTGTTCGGCGAATAGGTGGCTTTATAATAGATACAGTTATAGCAATTATTTTGATGGTATCGGCAACAGGTGTCGCATGGTATCTATCAGAGCGAAGATTGGGTGCATTCTTCATTGTTTCCGCAGCTGAACACGCAATCTTGGTTGTGATCGTTGTTATGCTAATCTATTCTGGTCCTATTGAGGTTGTGCCTCAAGATGCTGTGCCAGTGACATTAGAGCAGATAAAACAAGAACAGATAAAGCCAGAAGAGAAGTTTATCCCCCCTAAACCTAAGATAAAGCAAGAGAAAAAGGTCGCATTGGAAGAAAAAAAGAAAGAATCCGGAAAGCCAGTGGAACCACCTAAATTAAAGATCAAAAGCACTACGGATGTTGATTCTGGATCGCAGACTATTGCAGCAGTGCCAAAACTCCCTAAGACTTTCGCCAATGTGCTTGATGATAGCACTGGAAACGAAATTATATTGAGATCACCGGGTCCAGAAAAGGGGGTGAAGAAAAATCAGGATACTGTTCCAGTGTTTGACAAAGGTGTAAGCTCCGCAGTAAAGATAACAAAAAATCCCGAAGCTGGTATTGTGCCGTCCTTTGACAGCGGAAAGGGCAAGGGTGGAGTCAGTGTTGGTAAAGAATCTGACTATGTTTCAAGTGGGCAGAAAACTACCGTTGGTTCTTCTGGTTTACCGACAGGTGCTGCGAGACCAGGATTTATAGGTGATATAAAGGGTGAATTGGCTGGTCGTAAGGTTATCTTTTGGCCCAAACTATCTCAAGAGATTAAAGGAACCGAGAGCGGATCTGTCACATTGGAATTAGAGGTTGATCCTGCTGGCAACGTCAGCAAAGTCAGGATAGTGGAAAAGTCTGGAAGTCCAAAACTGGATAGAATTGCGACCGATTATGTGAGGCAAATTCGTTTTGAGGAACTTCCGAAAAATGTTCAGCAAAGAGTTCAAAAGGGGGAGATAATTATAAACTTTGAGTTAGTAAGGTAAAGGTAGCAGAAGTTGGCTACTAATTTTTCTTTCTATGTTTATGTATAAACCAAGGGCTATGGAGGAGGTCCAATTATGAAACTAAAGTTTTTAGCTTACTATTGTGTGTTATCTTTTGTCCTTGCCATTGTAATTGTTGGCTGTTCAACGAAGGGGCTTAATTTTGAAGCGGGCATGCGGGATTTTGAGGACGGTCAATATGACAAGGCGCTTAAGACATTTGAAGCAATCTCAAAAAGCAATAACAAATATGCAAATCGCGCAACATTCTACATAGGAGAATGCTATAAGTATCAGTTTAAGTGGGATGATGCAATTAACGCCTTCCAAAAAGTTGTTGATGCCGAGCCAACAACCTACCTCGGTGCAGAGGCAAGGAACAGGATATCACAAATTAGAGAAGGTCGCAGGGATGTTGAAAGACTGACAATCATCCATGACAATAATCCCGGAACAGACATAGCAGCAGATGCCTTGCTTGAATTAGCATCTGTTTATAACAACAAATTAGGGGATTATAAAAAGGCAATTGAGGTTTATCAACAGATTGCAACTGAGTTCCCGGGATCATCAAAAGCAGCACAGGGTCAGATTGAAATCGGTTATATATATCTCTATAAGCTATATAACTATAATCAAGCTTTCAAAGAGTTCGCTAAAGTCAACTTAGAGAATTATCCGACCCTCAAATTCCGAGTTGCTGAGATAGAGGATTTGAGAAGAAATGTTAATAAAACTCTTAGCGAAATTGGCGAGCATGTTTCTTTTATTAAAGCAAGCCAAAAAATGAAGATCCCAGAAGGAAGAAAAGTCACTGGATATGATATTTATGGTGTAAAACAAGACCAAGTGGCACAGTCTTTTATTAACATTGCTCTCAAATGGCGCTCACTTAAAAATTATCCAGAAGCTTTGAAGGCTTATAGAATGTTGCTTGATCGGCTTTCACTTCAATTAGGACCTGCTGCGGAAGCGAGGTATGGAATAGCTGAAATATATATGGAGCAACACAGATATATGGACGCCATTGATGCGTTTAACGAGTTTATTGCCAAAAACCCAACATATTATAGATTCCCAGAGGCTATATTTAATTTAGCTGTGTGTTATGAAGCGCTGAGGCAATACGACAAAGCTTATGAGTATTACAAAACTTATCGTGATACATATAAAGATGGGACAAATTTCAAAGGTGCTGAACTAAAAGTCCGTCAGTATGAATACGACGAAGATCAAGATGGTTTCCCATTCTATAAGGAACTGATGGGTGGAACTTCGGATACCGATCCAAATCAGCATCCTAAAAAATAAATTTTGATAGGATTTACCAAACTTTGGACAATAAATTAAAGATACTATTTATTGTCCAAATTAAATCTTAACGAAATGATAGTTAAAGGTTAAAGGTTGACTGATTACTGATCACTGATCCCTATTTTTTGCGGTTTTATGAAAAAAACTACCCTTGTCAGTCCTTTTTCAGAGGATTGACAGTATAGGAGTTATATAAATTTAATATGGATTGATATTTATGAAATTATATATACTATTGTTACTATCAATTATAATTGTTGTGTGTTTGATAGGTTGTGGTGCTAAAACTCAGTTTTTTAATGCCTTGCTTGATGATGTAACTATGCAGATTGACACAGCTCAGAAAGCAGGTGCAGATCAGTTAGCATCCGTAGAATTTAATGAGGCAAAGACCCTTCTTGAAAATGCCAAAGTGGCTTCCAAAAATAAACAAAAAATAAGTCTCGCAGAGAAGGCTTATGCTAAGGCTCTTCTTTCAGAAGCTCTTGCGAAGCAAATATCAGCGGAAAAAGAAGCAAATCGGCTTGACGCAGAATTGAAAATAATGGAAGAAGAAGCTGCTAAAATTAAATCTGAAAGGCAAGCAGTTGAGGAAGACTTAAAACGTATGCTTGCCGAGATAGAAAATGAATAATGTTGCTTTCCATTTAATAATAGCGACTTTCAACAGAATGGAGACTACGTTGAAACTATTTTGGTTTTGGACGATAATAATATTCTATTTTTCTGGTATTTTTTTCATATCTGGTTGTGCGGTTAATCCTCCGCCGAGAGTTGAATTGGAGACCGTCGGAAATTCCATAACAGATGCACGTCAATCTATCGCCAATGCAAGAGAAGAAAAGGCTTTTGATTATGCCCCAAAAGAGTTCAAAGAGGCGGAAAACACTCTGCAAAAAGCAGAAGAGATGTTTGCGAAAAGAAGATTAAATGAAGCGATTGATTATGCTTTTTTGGCTGATATTAAAGCTAAAATTGCATTAGCTAAGACTCGTGAAGCAAAAGCGAGGTATAGAATAGAACGTGCAAAAGATAATAAGATGGAAATATATTGGAACGCCAAATCAGATGAAGTCGCCATAGCGAAAGCTCGCCAAAAAATAGCAGAAATCGTGGCTCTTGATGCACAAAAAAATTCAGAAATATCTAGTGAATTAGCAGAAATGAAAGTCCAGTTAGCGAATGCGGAACAGGCAATAGCTAAGGCAGAAGTTGAAAATAGACTTGCTTTTATCCTAAATGCACCTAAATATGCTGAACAGAAATATAATGAAGCAGATAGATTACTCAAAGAAGCAAAATTGGCTTTGGCAAATAGAGAGTTTGATAAAGCTATTATGTTGGCAGAAAACTCTGCGAAACAAGCAGTAGATGCCCAAACAGAAGCAAAAGCTAATGCAGAAGCTGAAAATGCAGAAGTTGCCAAGAAGAAAGACAAAGCGATAATTGCAATGACAAGGGCAGAGTTTGCATTAGAAGAAGCCCATAAATCTATGGCTGATCGATATGCTAAGGAAATATACGATCAAGCAGTCCGAGCTTTGCAAGATTCAAAGAAATCTTTTGACTCCGCTGATTATGAAAACTCCGCTTCACTTGCTGAACAAGCTAAACTTTCGGCGTCTAATGCGTTGGCAGTAGTGACGACAAAGAAAAAAGAGGAGAAGAAAAGTGAAGAAATAGAAGAGATAAAAGCTAACGCACTTGATGCCGTGGCAAAAGCAGAAAAAGCATTAGTTCAGGCTTTTAATGCTGGCGCAAGTGAATCTGCCGATGATTTATATAAACAAGCTCAAGATTCTATTGAAAAAGCTAAACAGGCTTTAAATAGAGAAGACTACGAAAAGTCCATCTCACTGGCTCAAGAGGGCATCTTTAATGCCAATCTTGCCATAGCGAAAGCTAATATTACCAACGAATTAAAGAAAAAGAATGATGAGGTAATAAAAAATATCCTTAATGACGCCAAAGAAATTCCTAATGTAAATGTAAAAGAAACAGAAAAGGGCATTGCAATAAGCATAAGCTTTGATATTACTGCTAAAACAAAGATAGGTGAAGAGATCAAGGCTGATATTAAGCCAACTTTGAAGTCAATAGCTGAGTTGATCAAAAAATATCCTAATTATAGAGTTATAATAGAAGGTCATACAGATAATAGCGGTAATGATAAAAACAATTTGAAGCTGAGCAATGATCGTGCAAACCTATTATTGTTGCATTTTTCAACCGTTGAAGGTGTCCCATTGGATAGATTATCATCAGTAGGATATGGCGGTCTTAAACCCATAGCATCTAACAATGATGAAGCTGGACGTAAACAAAATAGAAGGTTAGATATTGTTATATTGGTTAAATAATACCAATAGATATTAGTCTCATTAAAACTGAAACCATAAATTATTAAAGAAAATTTAGATGAAGATTAGATTTAATAATCCAATTGTAATATTATTATTTTCTCTGATTGCCATAAGTTGTTCCAGAACTCCTAATCTTAATATAACTTCCCAACCATCAGATGCAACGATCCTTCTTGACGGAAAAGAGATAGGAAAGACACCTTTTAAGGTAAAAATTACGAAAGGTGAACACAAGCTTTCAATAAGCAAATTAGGTTACATGCCAGTATATAAGCTAATATCCGTCAAAAAAAGCGAAGACATAAATATTAAACTTAACAAACATACACTTGAAGATATGGTTAAAGTTCCCGCAGGTGAATTTCTAATGGGAAGTAGCGACGAAGAGATCAAGAAGGTTGTCAGAGATTTAGGCGGAGGAGAGTTAGGTCCAGATGTAGAATGGTTTTCTGCTGAAAGACCACAACACAAAGTATATCTTGATGAGTTTTATATTGATAAATATGAAGTGACAAATGAGCAATATAAGCAGTTTATCATAGCCACAGGGAGAGCAACACCAAGACATTGGGAAGGCGGAGATTATCCAAAAGGCATGGGCAATTATCCGATCGTGTATGTAAGCTGGGAGGACGCAGATGCTTATGCAAAATGGATCGGCAAACGACTTCCAACAGAAGCGGAATGGGAAAAAGCAGCACGAGGGACTGATGCCCGTATATGGCCATGGGGAAATGACTTTGACAGGGCGAAATGTAACGTTGAATGTTGGGAAGGCTCTGGTCCTAAACCAGTAGGAAGCTATCCTAATGGTGTAAGTCCTTATGGTGCTTATGATATGGCTGGAAATGTCTGGGAATGGACAGATAGCTTTTATGATCCTTATCCCGGCTCTAAATATGTCTCTCCCGAATTTGGGAAAAAACTGAGAGTTTTGCGAGGCGGTTCTTGGTATCACTATGACAGTCTCGGTCCTATAGGTGCAAGGTGTGCTTCACGAGATAGGGGAACAGCACAATCTGTTTCTTACGTCGCTGGATTCAGATGTGCCATCGGTGCCAAAGAGATCGCTACTTCGCAATAATTATTGACTGCATTTAATATAAATCCTTATGTATATCAACTTTTGTTGTCCAAAAAGTTAGTAGTTTAATATATTCCTGAAAGGAAAAATCTTTATGAGCAAATATGATCTAACGATAATCGGTGGAGGACCCGGTGGATATGTCGCTGCAATACGAGCTTCTCAGTTAGGTATGAAGACGGCATTGATTGAGAGAGAAGCAGTTGGCGGAGTTTGCCTAAACTGGGGATGTATCCCTTCAAAATCCCTATTAAAAAATGCCGAAGTGTTATCTTATGTCAAAGAAGCAGAAAAATGGGGTATTACATTTGATAATATGCGATATGACTTGGCAAAGGCAATGGATCGCAGTCGCCAAGTTGCAGAAAGGCTTGTCAATGGTGTAAAATTTCTATTAAAGAAAAATAAAGTTGACGTCTATGAAGGCGAAGGGTTTATAACAAAAATAGGGCAAATTGAAGTTAGACCTAAGGGTGAATTAGTTGAGGCAAAAAATATAATAGTTGCCACAGGTGCTAGACCACGTATAATCCCTGGACTCAAATTTGATGGCGAGGTTATCATTAGCAGTTATGACGCTTTGAAGATGAGAACTGTCCCGAAAAACTTGGTTGTTGTCGGTGGCGGAGCAATAGGCGTAGAATTCGCTTATTTCTATCGCACTTATGGCAGTGAAGTAACGATTATTGAAATGCTTCCGCACATATTACCAAACGAGGACGAAGAGATAAGCATTATATTAGAAAAGTCGTTGACAAAGTATGGTATCTCAGTATCGCCAGCCAGCACTGTTAATCAAATATCTATTGATAATGGCAAAGCAAAAGTCAAATATACTTCGCCATCAGGTGAAAAAGAGATTGAAAGCGAAAAAGTGCTAATATCAATCGGCGTGCAAGGAAATAGCGAAAATTTGGGACTTGAAAATCTCGGCGTTAAAATAGAAAAAGGATTTATTCAGGTCAACGATAAAATGGCTACCAATGTTGAGGGGATTTATGCCATCGGTGATGTAACAGGACCTCCGTTATTAGCCCATGTCGCTTCTGCACAAGGGATTCATGCCGTTGAGGGCATCGCTGGACGGGAAATAGAACCGTTATCCTATGAGGACATGCCAAGAGCGACTTATTGTCACCCACAAGTTGCAAGCTTTGGTTTGACAGAGGCACAGGCAAAGGCAAAAGGCATCAAAGTTAAGATCGGCAAATTCCCATTTTTAGGCAACGGCAAAGCCATCGCTATTGATGATTTTGAAGGCATCGTGAAACTTGTTGTTGATGCTGAATATGGAGAATTGCTTGGGGCGCACATCATAGGACCAGAGGCATCAGAATTGCTTGCAAGTATTAGAATGGCTAAGGAACTTGAATATTCTGCTGAAGATGTTGGAAGGACAGTCCATGCCCATCCGACACTTTCCGAAGCCATTATGGAAGCTGCTTTATCTGCAAGTGAAGGTGCAATACATATATAAAATACATTTTTTTGATAAAAATGCAAAAAAATCTTTAAATAATGCGAACTTATGCAATTTTTTGCTTGACTTATGCTATTTACTATCGTATAATCATCGCAGAAAAGGCATTATGAACTTGTATCTTATTAGATCACAGGAGGAGGGCTTATGACTAAACAAGACTTAGTAAATGAGGTGGCTAAAGTCGGAATAACAAAAAAAGCTGCGGCAGCTGCAATTGACGCTATGATTGATGCCATAAAAGGTGCACTTGCCAAAGGTGATAAAGTCAATCTCGTCGGATTTGGTAGTTTCTCAGTCAGAAAAAGAGCTGCTCGTGAAGGCAGAAATCCTCGCACAGGGAAAAAACTGAAGATACCCGCAAAGAATGTCCCTGTTTTTAAGGCTGGTAAAGACCTAAAGGATGCTGTCTGATTTCTGAAACTACTAACAAAATATCGCTGATACTTTGTCTTTGTGGCAAGATCACTCGTCAGCATGCTGAGAAACCTCATGACTGTAAGCTTAATTGGGATAGACCCTGATTTGAGACGCTCCTAATGTATGTCTAACATACATAGATTATCGTCTTTTAATAAGAAAGTTAAGCTTACAGTCAGATGTTATCCACCCTAATTTCTCCCCATGAATTCTATTTCAAACACTACTAAGGCAATTTTTTTCGGAGCTACAGCGTCAATTCTATGGAGCACTGTTTTCGTCGCAGGGAGATATCTTTGCGATGTTATGGGTATGCACCCAACGCTTGTCGCTTTCCTTAGGTTTTTCAATGCAGGTATTGTTGCAATATTATATATTCTGATCACGGGCAAAGCTAAAAGCCTAAAAGCTCTGATTGATCAACCGATTATGATAAGTATATTAGGATTTATCGGCATATTTGGCATGGGAAGTGCAGTCTTTTTAGCTTTGAAGCTAAGCACCGCAGTTGACGTCAGTATTATAATGAACTCCAACCCAATTTTTATTGTCCCATTAGCTATTTTAATCGGAGAATCTATAACCCCTCTTAAATTTGTTGGAAC
>Ga0272448_1001953_pt1 | contig 26809 bp, 28 predicted proteins | sample YNPCB0191_FD_202220 | JGI IMG/M metagenome (GOLD analysis project Ga0272448, IMG submission 202220) | Hot spring sediment microbial communities from Yellowstone National Park, WY, United States - YNP-CB-019-1 | ecosystem: Environmental > Aquatic > Thermal springs > Hot (42-90C) > Sediment... | reverse complement strand
ATCTGAGAGATTCTTCATCCCTCTAAAAAGTTTTAGTATTTTTTAAAAAAATTTGCAAGTTTTTATAAATTCGTGCTAACTGTTCTTTTGCATGTTAATGGATATCTTGTAAATCTGTATTAAAACATTAATTTTCATACATAATTTTGGGTAAGAGTAGGGTTTTGTTATGAAAATTAGGGGTATTTTGAGCATAAAAATGTATGTTTTCTTTTAAAGTTTTTATGCACTTGTAATATAATGTGTTAGGAGGTTTATATGAAGGATATAGAGGTATATAGGAATGTAAGAAGCATAGAAAATGTCTTTGAAGGAGAGGTAGTATATCACTTTACAGACGATGAACTTCAAAGACTTACTGATGCTTTCTATTCATATTTAGAAGAAGATGAGAAAAAGGGAAATACGGTAAGAGCATCTCATAGAGCAAAGCACTTACTGTTCTTTCTTTTTCTAAGATATACAGGTGCAAGAATAGGAGAAATACAACTCATAGATGAGAAAAGAGATATTGATTTGAGATTATCCCAGGTTCATCTTATAACTCTTAAAAGACATGCAAAGAAGAAAAAGGGGAAGGTAAGTAGAACTGTGCCTGTTCCTGAAAGTCTCATAAATGAGTATCTGAGACTCATAAAGATATATCCTCAGATAGAAGGAAATGTGTTTAAGATACCTCAGAGTGTTTTCTTTAGAGTGTTTAGGAGAATGTGTGAGAAAGCACATATTGATAAGAAACTTGCACATCCTCATACACTAAGACATACAAGGGCAATAGAAGTTCTAAAAGCACAAGTACCAGTTACAATAGTTCAACAGATATTAGGACATGCTTCTCTTTCAACTACTGCTATGTATTTGAGATACTCTGCTTCTGAAACAAGAAGGATATTGAAGGATAGAGGGGTGATTTAAAGAACCTTAAAAAGAGTTTCTGTCCATTAGGTCTAAATAAGAAGTAAGTTTTTTTGAGACTAAATTATTGAACCTCTCTTTCATTTGTTGGTGATGGACAATCAAAATAACAACAATAGTATCTTCCCTCATAATGAACACCATTCTAAAAGGTTTGCTCTTAGGGAAATCCCTGTACTCATACACATGCTCATCAAAATTCCTTTCTTTTAATCTCTTAAGAGCCTTCTGTGGTAATCCTTCAACAATGCCTACTTTTCGAGATTTTAGAGCAGACTGAATATCTATATTCTGTAAATCTTCAAGTTTAGAAATAAGCAAATCTTCAATCTCTTTATTTTTATCTGAAAAATCTCTTAAACTCTTTTCTGCAAGTTTGCTAAGCTTTACCTTATACAAACTCTATCTCCCTAATTTTTTCTTTAGTTCATCAAGAGAAATAGTTTCTTCGTTACTATCAAAGAAATTATTGATACTATCTTCTACTTGCTTTAAGTAGAACTGCTTGAAAAGTATCTCTTTAAAAGCTTTGTCACCTATTAACTTTCTCAACAATTTCATTGAGACAATTGCTGTTGAAGGAGTGCCTCTATTTGTTAGTATGACTATACTCCCTTTTTTAGCTACATCCCTGTTAATCTCGGTAAATTTTACCCGTGCTTCTTTTATCGAGAAGACTCCTGAAGTTTCTATCTTTTCTGTTCTCTCCATTGCTTACCTCCTTGTGGCTACTTTAGTAGTCACTTAAAAGTATAACATTTTTTTAACTACTGTCAAGAGGGTGTATGAAGTAAGCTATTGCAGGCCATATCGTTATCTTACAAGAAACTATTCAAAATACTTAAATTTCAATGAAAATAAAGATAATTGTCTACAATTCAAACGAAAATACTTCATAGTCTTGACTTTACGTCCTTGTAAACTTCTTTTCTGTGGATTATAGCAAGAACAATTATATTAGATCCCTCTATTTTATAAACAACTCTATAGTCCCCGACTCTTAACTTCCAATAGCCTTTTAAAGATTTCCTTAATGGCTTTCCGTATTTTAAAGGATCGGTCATAAGTCTTTCTTCTATTGCTTTCTTTATCCTCAGTTTTATGTCCTTATTAATTTTAGGTAAGTCTATATCTTTAACATCTTGATGATATGTAACATTAAAACTCATTTCCAAATCTCATTATGGGACAAAGCCTTTGACTTGTTAAGTGTCTTTTCTCTTTCCTCTGCAATCTCATTAAGCGATACATCTTCCCTCAGTTCAAGTGCTTCTTCTATCAAATCTTTTACAAAAGAGGACAGAGATGTACCTTCTTCTTCTGATAGTCGTTTAATAAGTTCGTATATCTGTTTATCAAGCACCACATTAATTCTTGGTTTGTTTGTAGCCATTTATATTCACCTCCTCTATATTGTAACACTTTTGATGAACTTTTCAAATTATCTAATTACCTCATTAGAAATCCACACAACAGGGAAAAGAAAAATAATTTAGATCTCCCCCATAGGGATTCTCTCCTCTTTAATTGTAAAGTTCGAAGGCAGGTTAACTTTTTCAAAGAATCGTATTGCAACACGGGCGAAGAACTTGCATCGTCTGGCTCCTTTTCATTTTTTCATAGTTATGCTATAATTTTATAGGGATAAAAAATGAAAGAGTATACATTCAAAGTAATAATCGAACGAGATGAAGATAAATGGCATGCGTATTGCCCCATATTGGAGGATAAGGGAGCTTCTACCTGGGGAGAAACATGGGAAGAGGCCCTCAAAAACATTAAAGAAGTTTTGGCTATGACTTTGGCAAGCATGAAACAACATGGGGAAAAAATTCCAGGGGAAGTAAAAGAGACAGATAATGTAGTTAGTTACTCAGAAGTTCCTGTTCAGTTAAGTGTCAGGTATTGATTATTCGAAGTTACGATCTTTAACTGCAAGAGAAATTATAAACGCACTTATAAAGATGGATTTGTCCTTGAAAGAAAATCTGCAAGTGGCCATCACCAATATTACAATCCAGACGGGAGAAGAGTGACGGTTTCTTATCACAAGCCAAGTGATACTTTTCCTCCAAAGACCCTTAAAAGTATGATAGAAATACAGGCAAAGTGGAAAATTGAGGATTTAAAAAGATTAAAACTCATTTAAGCTCTGCTTTGGATAAATGGGCAAAACCGCTTAAATTTCAACGAAAAGGACCTCAAAGGTATAAATATTACTATCCTGACCTCTACCTCGTGTCCTAGGGGCCATTTTGGGCATTTTAGAGGGTATTTTTCCGGAGGTACCCAGGATAATGAGACATCCAACACAAACTGTATTAAAACAACAATCTTATACAGTTTTAGCAAGTATTTTTATAGTCAATGGATAGCTTCTAAAACAAGTACAATAAAAAGGTAAATTGAAGTCTCTAAAATTTTTACCTACGAATTGATATTAAATATCGTTCAGAATCATAATTTTACTAAGTTTACGCAAATTATATATTCTTTTAGCTTCGAAAAATATTAGTTTTAACGGTAGCTTTCTTAAAATTATACAATAAGAAGCGAGAGATAGAAATTTGAAAAGATGCCTGATAGCTTTTAAATAACTATGTTTTAAAAAGAAGATATAAAAGAGGGCAAAATATGATTTAAGCCTCGTTTGATAATCACTTCCATAGATTGAAGATATGTTCAATATATTTTCGTGAACTTCTATAGATTTATCAAACTCGTTTTTAAGAAAATAAACTTTACTTTTATCCCTCAAAGAATTAATATATGGCATAACGTTTCCTGTAGCTTCAAATGTTTCAATAAGATCATCTAATATATCTAGAGCTTCGTCATATTCACCTTTAAGGTACTTTAACCTTGTTTTATATATTCCGTGATCAGCTACCATGTCAATATTCCCTCTGTTTCTTTCATATTTTTCCAACTCATCCAGCAACAACGTTTGTTCCTCTATTAAACTCTTTAAATTTTCTACGGCTTCTCTGCGAGCTACAGAAATTTTACTAAAAATTTCTAAGTCATTTAATTTCGCTTTAACGTTCTTTATAGCGAATAAGATTGATTCTAAATCTTTCCTCTTGAGTGTTGTATTTTCGCTACTGAGTGTAGAGTTACTGAGATTCATTAGTTCGGCATTGATTTGTTCTTCGAGAGGACTAATTTCTTCTTTTGCTTTTTCAAGCTCTCTCATCATAATTAAAGATCCAATTAGATCTAATTTTCTCTTATATATCTTTATATTGTCTTTTTGCTTGGATTTTTCGATTAAATAAAATTTTTTATAGTAACTATGAGCTCTAATTAAGTTTCCTTCCTGAGTATTGGTAGCAGCTAACAAATACTCAAAGTCGTCTTTATAATTTTTGAATTTATCTTCATTTCTTGAGCGATGAATAGAGGAAATTAAAATTTTTTTAGTCAACTTGAGTTCCAACAATAAATGGAAGATTTTAGCGACTAATAGATATCTTTTAGGTAAATCTATTTTGTTGGAAAGAAACTCTGTAATCTCTGTATTTTTTGTGTAATCTTCCCCTCCGTGGATTTCTTTTAAATATGGATATTTAGAATGGATTATCTCATTAAAAACATTTTGCATATCTTCAAAACAAACGAAGCCGTTAGGAATCTGTTTTTCAATCTGTTTTCGAATAATTTTAAATACTCTTTTGTTAATTCGCTGGTTTATAGTTTTATTAACATTTTCTTTGTCATCGAGAGGTTTTTCTAGCCATAAAACTTTTTTGAAGTCAATCTTTCTTAAAACCGGATAAATATCAAAATCTGAGGCACTATAGCCAATAAAACAGACTGTTTTATTGGCTAATACGCCTCTAAGATAATCTTGAAAGCGTGGATCTAACCCTATGCCTTCTTGCTCAAGAGTGATAGTAATAGAATCTCTCTTTTCTATAGAGCCATGAAGTTTAATAATTTTTACAGTATCGTCAGGTACATTCTCATAGATTTCTGAAATATTTTTGATAGTTATTATTCTCTTATTAATATTAGGCACATTTTCAAAAGCATTGTCAAAATTAGTAGTAATTATTGTCCTGTCTTTTTTTGATAACGTTATTCTAAGCAGTAGTTCGTGAATACTATTAGGTTTAGCATCGGCAAAATAATCAAAACATTTAAAGAATTCTTCACGCTCGTTGTTTTCAAGAGTAGAGAATAAATAAGAAAAAATTCTCTCGAGAGGCACTCTTACAAATTTATTATTGGAGTTAAGAATTTCATCAAATTTTCTATTTAGTTCACCTAAAAAATCGTCTTTATAAGTGAGACCATTAAACAGAATCCTACTTAGACTAATTCCACTAGGAAGGTTCGTCGGTTCCCAAATTGAAATTGCGGCTCCAACGAAGAAAATTAAATCTTCTTGGTTCATAATGTAGTTTATTAATTTGTCCGCTCCAATTATTAAATCTTCAATTTTACTTTCTCTCATCATTCATTAACTTTTAATATCCTCCCAAATTGAGCGATTTTTATCACTCTAAAAGTTTTTACTTTTTTCATACATAATTTGGTGGGTATCTTGCTGGTATATAGGTATAACGAAACGTATAAGAATCTTTGCCCAAAGGTGGAATTTGGACAAATGGTGTAATGTACAAATCTTTACGCTGTTTTATATGCCGTTTACCATTCTTAATCATCTGTAGGAAACTTTTACTTTTTCTCGTAGGCACCATTTATTCTCCTCAATTTCTTTAATACATTTCATTTTCTTCAAGTCTTTCAGTACCATGTCTAGTTCTTTCTGGTTCATTTTAGGACGATTATACTTCTGAAGCTCCTTGTTTACTAATTTTAGAATTGCTTTTCCTTCAACACAGTTTTTCGGATCTCTATTTGACCATATAGTCCAAATAACTGCAGCATGTCTCTCTGTAATTTCAATAGTCGAGAGTGACAAAATTGTATTTAAAACAACAAGACCTGCGAAAGGAATTAGCCAAGGCGTAGCAAAAGCTCCTGCAACAGTCAAAATGATTTCACTCGCACTTACCAAAAGTTTTCTCCAATTCAACAAAATATTTCCAGGTTTAATGCTCTTTCCTCCACCAATTCCGATTGGCCTCATTTCGAGTTTATATCTTATAAGCTCCGTTTCTGGGGGAGTTATATCATCAACAAAGCGATCTATTATTATTGATGATATCTTCTCCTTATTTTGGATATTATAGTTTTGGAGTATGCCATTGACTATATACGTTAATTCTTTTCTTTTTACTTCTGCTCTTTTTTTCATCAAATTTCATCTTGGCACCTCTTTCAGCTTAAAGCAAACAGCTTATAAATAAGTTAATATCCAAACTTGTAGGATGTAAGAATCTTTAACTGATATTTCTGGAAATAACATCCTTTAAAGCTTCCTATTTTCATTTTAAATTCCATATTGTCTAAAGAACTAATAAATTTACTAATCTGTTTTGTGCCTCTATGGAGTAATAAAAATTACTCCATAAATTTTAGACTTTTTCGAACAAAAATGCAAGCTTTTTAAGTATATTTGGAGCTTTAACACCTGAAATTTCTACAGATCATAGTTGGCAAAGCGAGATAAATCTCAATCTGTTTATTACAACTGTGGTTGCCTTATTCTTCATATTCTTACAATATACAACTTTGATTTAGTGCAAGAGACAAATTGCTTTAAGGAAAATTTGGCAATAAAAAATTTCTCATTAAAATATTAACTAAGTATCATGCTACTATTAAGAAGAGGTGGAAGAATGGAGAAACAAGGACTCATCGAAGTAAAAGTTTATCTGGATACAAACTTAATATTTGATCCGATCAAGATTGATGATATCGAGCTAGGCGAGGCTGAAGCTTTGAAAATTCTTTCAGAATCTCAGAGAGTTAAATTGTACGTATCTGAAAAAGTAAAGAAAGAAATTGAAAAACATAAAAATCCTATAAAGAAAAACTATCTACTTTTTCTTTATAACCTCATTCAAAAAGTTCCCGAAGAAAACATTATCAAAGATGTGCCATCTCTTTTTGACGCCGTAATGTTTGATGAGGCAGTGTTTGACGGTAACGTAAAAAAAGAAGACCCTTTATTCATCAAATTAAAACAAATTTTTGATAAAGAGGATGCAGAGCTTATTTTTCAAGCAGAGAAAAATGATTTAGATTATTTCTTAACATTAGACAAAAAGACAATATTAAATAGATTACGAGAAAAAGAAGACCAATTAAAAGAAATTGGTTTAAAAGTTAAGATTGTCTCTCCGAGCCAACTTATTAGAGAATTAGGTTTGGATATAAAATTTTTATGAATAGTATCGATGTGCTACAATTTGTAAGAAAACTCAAAATGGAAATTGATAATGGATCGGATTGCAGATTTGTATTTTTCCTTGGAGCAGGTTGTTCAGTTTCCTCAGGAATACCCGATGCTGCTACTTTAGTCATATATTGGCTGAAACTGCTAAAACATTTACAAACAGGTAATGTAAATGATTTTGATTCATGGGTTAAAAGTAGATTTCCCGACTTTAATGAGGAAAAAGCAGCAAGTTTTTATGGGAGAATAATAGAAGAATTGTATCCTTCTAGCAAAGCAAGACAAGAAGAAGTTGAAAGAATAGTCGAGAAGTCGCTCCCAAGTTTCGGTTACGCTATTTTAGCTCAGCTTATTACACATCCAATATACGGTAAATACTTCAATACCATTATTACAACTAACTTTGATGATTTGGCCGCTGATGCAATCTATCTTTTCACAAATAAGAAACCTCTAGTAATTTATCATGAATCTCTAATTAATTTTGTAAGAATAAGTAGTTTTCAACCTGTAATTATTAAGTTACACGGTGATGTAAGATTCGCACCTAAGAATATTGAAAGTGAGACAAAAAGTTTGGACAAGAATGTTGAAAAAACTCTTAATAACTTATTTTCAGAAAGGGGAATAATTTTTGTAGGTTATGGTGGTAATGACAAAAGCATTGGTAATTTATTATCCAGTTTATCAAAAAATTCTTTACCATGTGGAATTTACTGGGTTGGAAACAGATTACCAAAAAGTGTTATTGGCGAATGGCTGCAAAGCAGAAATGCTACATGGGTCAAACATCAAGATTTTGATGAATTAATGCTTATAACTTGGTATTACTTTAATTTAAAACATCCAGATTTAAACAAATTCAGTCGAATCTTAGAAGTTTATATCAAAACCTTTAATCTAATTAAGTCACAAGTAGAAAACAACATAGATCATACTCAAAAGATAAGTATAAAAAACATTTGGGAAGAAGCATTGAATAAATTCGAGAATGATTGGCATTATGAGGTTGAAAGGAGAGGTGATAAAAGTGAATAGCAAAGAGGATGGATTCCTATTAATCACCGAAATGATTAGTAAATATAACAAACACGCGGCAAATTATTATGAGAATCTTTCAAAACTAAAGAAAAAGATGGATGAAACTGGAGAAATAAACGAGGAAAGCTTAGAAGATATTACAAATTTATTATTTATTATGTTTAGATTTTTGCATGCAATTTCAAATTTTGCTTATGAATTAACCAAGAACACAAAGGATCTAATGAGTTACGCGTTAGTTTCTATTGCATTGAAAGAATTGAATAATAGAATGGATGAATATTGCAATAAAGCTGAGCATCAAATTTATGAACATTTAATAGAATCCTATCCTGATAACTATATCTATAATTTTTATTATGCTATTTTTCTTAAAAATATACAAAGAGACTATGGTAAAGCAAATGAATTTTATATTAAGTCAATAAAAATTAATCCAAGCTATCCTAAAGTTGTTGTAAGTTATGCAGGCTTTCTTCTCTCTTTAGGAAACAAAAAGGAGGGATTTGATTTCTTAGAGAAAGCTGAGAATTTAGTTAAAGAACAAGAACTGTTATTGGAATGTTCGTTCTATAAGTATGCACATTCCCAAGACGAAAAAGATCGCGAAGAAAGTCTGATTAAAATAAAGGAATTATTAATCTCTGGCATTAGACTTCCGGGTTGGAATCCGTTCGATAATGTTAAAAGAGCTATAGATGATAATTTCGAATGTCCTGAACTTCTAGAAACTTTAGCAGAAGTCATTGTAAATGATAGGAATATTGAAGATTTAGACGAATTTAGTTGTTGGAAATAAATTAAGGGCACTCCAAGAAGAGATGCTATTCAAAATTATGATGAATTTATTAGCTTTGTGTAAGTCGTTTAAATAGGATAATTTTCGACAGTATCTTTAGTGTTTTGTATATGATGATAAAATAATCCCGAAATAAAACAAACACAGATTACAGAAGTCCTAATAATGCTACTTTCCTAATCTGCTCTATTATTAAAATTTTCATTGTATTTGTCTTTGATGAAACTTAGATCCAACGTATGACATATGCACAAATAAAGATAGCGTTTACACTTAATGTGTGACCGAGCATCGTCGAACTGAAGTGATATGAGGCGAGATAAAACAAATTTAGAACTTGTCTCTGTAATAGCAGAGAAGACCGGGATGGAGAGGAAAGACATTTAAGCCGTAGTGAATACATTTGTTGAAATGGTAAAGGAAACTTCCAAGAAAAGCGACGAGGTATATTAAAACTTAAGCAAATAACTGAACCTAAATAGTGAAACTGAAAAAATATTTAGATTGCAATTAGAAATCAAAATAAGACTACTACCTCATTATTTTTCTGCTAATAACTACAACAAAGTAGGCTAAAAGGAAAGCGCCACAAAATGCTTCACTTTCAGCAACTAAACGCATAGAAGGAGTAGGTATGAGCTCCCCATAGCTCATGGTTAAAAATGTTCCGATGCTAAAGTAAATATAGTCAAAAAAGCTTTTTATAATATGTGAATTACTACTGATTACTACTCCACCGAAAGCTGCGTATATTAACGCATAGAGCAATATTACCTCTATTACTGTTAAAATTACCATTAATGGACTTTCTCCATATAGTGAGGTCATTCTAAGAAAAACATTTCCTATCCAGCTTAATAAGTTTCCAAAAAAGTTTTTGGTATCTCGTATTAGACTAACCGTGGTAATATGCTCTAAATATGGATATGTCCTTAAATCATATTTCATCGCTTTCCTACCATCCTCTTCTACTGGCATTTTACTCTCTCTTACTTTTGATCTAAATCTTTTACTAAAGAGAAACTTAAGGTGAATGATTATCCAATAAAAAGAAAGACGAAAACTAACCTTCTGTATTTTACCATTTGTCATCTGCTCCAGAACATAAAATCTTCCAGAGAGTTCATAAAGACCACTATCTCTAAAGTAATTCTTGAAATTTAAGTAAACATCTTTTTGCTTTTTCATAGAAAACTCCAGCTTTTTGTAACACTAAACTCAAATCATCAATTGAAGTAAAAGAATTATAATTTATAATTGAATCAACTATCATTTTAGAATCCTCTTTTGTTAATTTATCAAGTTGTAGCGAATTAACAAGTTCATCAGAGAATTTCTGCCAATATATATCTACTTCCCCATCTTTTAGCATACCAAGTTTTAATGTAATATCACCTATAATTTCTTCGATTGCTAGCGAGAAATGAGCATATTGCAACTTTTTAATTCCATTTAAAGATAGACCATATAGAAAAGCTCCTTCTAGGTTTGTACCGCCTAGATTGGCTTCCTTCAGGTTTGCTCTAGCAAGATAACTGCCAGTAAAATCTGCACCTTCTAAATCACATTCACTAAAGTCCGTTCCTTTTAAATTAGATGCTCGAAAGTTTGCTCTAGGTAAAATTGATTTCTTAAATATTGTTCCGCCGAGTGAATAAACACCCTGGAAATTTGCCGTGTATAATTCTTGACCCTGTAAATCTGCTAATGAGAGAAGAGTTCTATGACGAGTTCTATAAACTGAATAAGTTTCCTCGAAATTTGCTCCTGTTAATGTAGCTCCCTGAAGATTTGCTTGCCATAGTCTAGCTCCTTGAAGATTTGCGCCCGTTAAATTAGCTCCTTTTAGGTTAGTACCCCATAATTCAGCCTCTTTAAAGTCAGCAAATGATAAGTCTGTATGCTCTTCAAATTCTGTGTTCGCTAGATTTGCTTTAACCAAATACGTCTCTTGAAGACTTTTTTCTTTTATTTTCTTTGAAGAAAGGTCCTTCCCATCTTTAGGTTCATGCCAGAAGCAATATTCAGAGCCAGGTTCTGCCTCTCTTTCACACTGTTTACCTTTTATAAACCCATTTTTATAGATGTATTTGCATCTCATCCTTTTTCCCTTGCTTTAATTATACGCAAACAAAGTTTGAAAACTAAGAATTATTTGCTACCCCTTCCCAAAATTACCAGAGAAGCTTCAGGCACAAAAAGTAACAATTTTCTTAGAAAATATTCATCGTTGTCTCTCTAATATTGAGATACTCATATATTTCATAACTTTTCATTAGTCCTTCCATTAGCCCATAAAAACACAAGAGTTAGAGGACGTAACAAGAGATAAAGATTTTTGTGTTGTATCCATGTTATCCTCTATCTGAGAGCTTGCATAATCTTGCAAATGTAATACAATGAAATAGATTATTATAATGGAGGTTAGTATGGAAAATAAAGATTATGGTAAGTGTAAAGAGCAACTCAAGAAAGAAGCACAGGCTTTACTTAATCTCTTTGCCCCTGTTATTAAAGGATTTACAGCATTTGAAATTGGATCTAAAAAAGGACACTTTTACTCATCTCTTGTTAAAGATAAAGATGGGAATGTCTTCTTAAGGTCCCAGAGAGAACATGAAGCATTGCTTGATGAACTTGTATCTTCTCTTTGTAAAATATCAGAAGTACCTAATGTTCATACAGTACTCTATACTGTTATTCAGTCTCCTACAAATCCTGAAGAAACAATTAGAAGGGAAGTAAGATGTATTGATGTTCAAGTGGTTTTAGGAAAAAATGGTTTTCATCTGGTTTATTCAGTTTTGCCAAAAGAACTTGCATCTGTATTAACAATGATGATGTTTCCTAACAATAATGAAATAAAAGTTTGTGATGACCTTGGAGAAGATGACACCATAGATTAATTTTCCTTCCATCATTTACAAAACAATTGAACAATATCCATTGTAATATCCATTAAGTAATCTAATAATAGGTGGGGCTTTAAGATACCATTGGAGCTTCAAATACATGTAAAGAGAGCATATTTTTGCGAAAGATTTCGGATATAGTATTGTGTAATTACTAAAATGTAATTACTAAACGTAGGACTGATATCTTATATGTCCGTCCATTTTTATTTTTCATACCTTATATACTTTTCAAGTCTCACAAAATCCTTGAAGTTACTTCCTGCAAATTGTCTAATTTGCTTATCTGTCAAGGAATAAGAGTTAATATTATGATCTCTAGTCTTAACGAAGTAAATTCTTCGAACTTTTATTGTATTTACTCTTTCAAAGTATCCCAACTTGCATAATTCTTCAAATGTAATACAATGAAACAACTTAAATGTAGGAGGCAAGAATGAATAGAAAAAGGAAGAATCTTGCAAGTGAGTTAGGGGTAAGCGAAGTAACCATCTGGCGCTGGGAAAGAGCTGGAATACTTGATAAGAAAATTGCTGAGATTAGAGAGAGAAATAAGAAAATGTTAAGTTCTCAGGAAGAGTTACTACAAAGCTTAACAAATGTAATTAAAAGGAATACAGATATAATGCAGAATATTACAAATGAAATACAACGAAATACAGAAATATTACAAGACATTGCAAATGTATTACAAGGCATTACATCAAAAATAGAAGATACTTCAGATTTAATACAAAAGAGCTATAATCTATTGCAAGAATTTGCGAATGTAATACAAACTATTATGAAGTCTCAAGAAATGAAACATAATGTATTACAACCTGTAGTAGATAAGAAAGCAAATATAATGCAAAGTAATACACACGAAATAGAAGAGAGCTTCACAGCGACTGAACTTGCCAAAGTACTTGGGGTAAACAGAAGCACAACTCAAAGATGGATAACTAAGGGGGAGATACATGCGACCAAAATAGCACAAGGATACTTAATACCAAAAGAAGAAGCACACAAAGTAATATTCAGGAAGGTATATGAAGATTTAAATGTAACGCACCATTTTGGTGATTCTGTACCTATACCTATATTTAAAGATGAAGTTAAAAAGCACATCAACATTTCAGATGAGGAAATAGACAAAATACTTTTAGACCTTGATAGTAAGGAAATTATATACCTTCAGACACTTGATAACCCAAGTGATTTTAGTGACAGTGATAGGGGTATAAAATTCCAGGGAAGAACTTTGTATTTCATAACTTGGCACAAATGAAAGGATTTACAGGAGGTATAAAATGAGAACTCTCAAGGAATACCTTAAAAGTATAAACTTTACGAGCAAACCTAAACAAAGTATTATAGAAATCATAAAAACGCATTACGATAACATCAGCGACAAGGACTCAGAAGAGCAGGTTAAAGGACAAATAAGAGATATGGTTAAAGCATTTCCAGAATACGAAACTAGGCTAAACGAGAACGGTGTTGACCTTTTAGTCAAGAATGACGGGAAAATTGTCTCTATTTTTGAGTGTAAGTCTGTCAGAAATAAAGGAGAAATGGTTAATGAAAAGGATTTAAATAAAAAAGCATTGCATGAATTGATAACCTATTTTGTGGAAGCGTATTCTGAAGACAAGAAGAATGTTCCCTTATTTCTAGTTGCAACAAACGGGAAAAAGTGGTTTGTGTTTAATAATTCGCCATTCATAGATTTCGTAAACAACGCAGATGCTATGAGAACTTGCGGATTAGATAAGGGCATTCTTTTCCCAAGCAAAAAGAAAGAAGAGATATATGAACACATTAAACGATATCTTGGAAACAACACAGAGACTCTTGAGAATTTCAATAATAACTGTTTCTATTTCTCAACCGTAGAAGACATTTATCACTTTCTTTCCCCAGATATTATGTTAGGCAAATACAATCCTAATGTTGGCAATGTTTTGAATAAAGATTTTTATGATGAACTACTATATATTTTTGGACTCAAAGAAGAAGAGAAAAATGGTAAAAAGACAATCGTTCCAAATGAGATTCCGAATACGTTTTATAGTCAGATAAACAGCAAGTTGGACAATTATGATAAGAGTATTGAGCTTATCATTATTTGGCTCAATAGAATTCTCTTTTTGAAACTCTTCGAAGCAAGGCTTATTTCATTTAACAATAATTATTCGTTTAACTTCTTAAATAAGGATAAAATCCCAGATACGGCTACCCTTGAAACTCTATTCTTTGATGTTCTTGCTGTATCTGAGCAAAAGAGAGAACAATTTGCAAAATCATTCGACTATATTCCTTATCTTAACTCATCGCTATTCGAAGAAAAAGAAATAGAAAAGGACTTGCCAATAAGTAAGATAAAGGGAAATGCACCTATAGATTATTTCGATAAGACAATCCTTAAATATAAGGAGAGCAAAAAGCGTAAAACAGGAGAAGTACCACTTCTTGATTATCTTTTTGAGTTTCTCAATGCCTACAACTTTGGGGAAGAAGGCGATCCTTCATCGCTCATAAGTCCAGCAGTATTAGGGCTTGTGTTCGAGAAAATAAATGGATACAAGGATGGCAGTTATTACACCCCTACTGAAATTACAGACTTCATGGCAAAAACTGCAATAGAAAAGGCGATACTCAATAAAGTTAAAGAGCAATTAGGATTGGACTACAGTGACTTTAACAAGTTTAAAGACATGTTCCCAAAACTTAGTGAGAAAGAAAGAGAAAAGGTGATAGAAATAATTAGAACTCTTACCATTCTTGATCCTGCTGTTGGTAGTGGGCACTTCCTTGTTTCATCCCTCAACGTACTTTTGCAGATCTGGTATGATTTCGGGATAATGGATATTCCAAAAAAATATGAAGTTAAGTTTGAGCATGGGGATATAAAGTCATATAAGAACGATAAACCTTTTGTCTATACGAGAGAGTCAAATGAAGATGATACAAAATTTCAGAAAATAATTTTTGAAACCAAGAAAGAGATTATAGAGAATAATCTCTTTGGAGTAGATATTAACCCAAAAGCAGTTGAAATTGCAAGGTTAAGGCTCTGGATAGAGCTTTTGAAGAACGCTTACTATAAACCCGATGGAACAATGGAAACATTACCGAACATTGATATTAACATAAAGGTAGGAGATAGTTTGCTTGCGTCTGCTGTAAATATTACTACAAGTGTATTATTTGGTATGGAGAATATAAACAAACTTAATGAATTGTTCACTAAATATCAAAACGAGGATAACAAGGAAAAGAGAAATAAAATTAAAGAAGAAATTAGTAAATTAAGGGAAGACTTAAGAAAGCAAATTCCGACGGAAAGTAAATATGATGAACTTATTTGGACCATTGATTTTCCAAGAATATTTGATGAGAAAGGAAACTTTGTAGGTTTTGATGTCGTCATCGGCAATCCACCTTATGGAATTAAGTTTGATAAAAAAAGACAAGAGACTTTTAAGGAAATGTATAGAGAAGTCACAGGAGCAAATGGACTTAAAGGTTCTATGGATAGTTTTGCGTTATTCATTCAACGTGGACTTGATCTTTTAAGAAAAAACGGTGTCTTAACCTATATTGTACCCATCAGCATAACCGCAAGCGACTCTATGGAAGCTCTACATAATTTCTTGGAATCTCATTGTGAAACTATTTACATATCAAGTTATGCTGTCAGGCCTAAACCTATATTCGAAAACGCAGTTGTGGATAATTCAATTATTACAGCCATTAAAACAAATACACGCTGTAAAAACCTATTTATGACTAAACTTAATAGAAGAAGTAAAGACAACACCATTGAAAATATAGTCAGCAATTTGAAATTTATTAACGCTTTAGATGTAAAGCTTCCTGGAAGGTATCCGAAGATAAGCTATGATATAGAAAGGAAGATTTTGAATAAGATATTCTCATTTAGAACAACAATAGGTACAATGATTACAAAAAGTGGAACTCCAATTTATTATAGAACTTCAGGCGGAAGGTACTTCAAGGTGGTAACAAATTACTCCACAGGTTCTTCGAAGGAAAATGCTCTTTATATCGTCCCTAAGTATGCTAACTTCGTTGGAGCTGTTCTCAGCAGTAACTTATTCTTCTGGTTTTATCAAATATACTCAAATAATCACGACCTTAAACTTTCAGATATAGAGAGGTTCCCAATTCCAAAGGAGAATATTAATAATGTGATTTTGCAACAAGTAGATATCCTATACAACGAATACTTAAAGGACATTGAGAAGAATGTAATTATTCACGATGATACTAATTATAAGAATATTAACTCGTTTAAGGAATACAAAATATCAAAATCAAAGCATTTGATAGATCAAATTGATGATTTGATAGGACCTTTGTACGGTCTGACTCCTGAAGAGATTGAGTTCATTAAAAACTATGATATTGAATATAGGATGGAGGATGATGAGCAGTAATATAACTATACTATTAAGAAAGTGGATTGGAAATACGGTGAAGCGTAAAGATGGCAACGATAAGTCATCAAGAGTAAAACAAAAAATTACTAAATCTATTAGCTTATTTAACGAATTGAGAATTTACAATGTAATAACTTTGAAAAATATGAGGCAAAGATCAATGCATTACAAATGAAATACAATGAAATGCAGAGATATTACAAAACATTGTAAATGTGTTAAAAAATTTGCATTTGAAATGAAAGAGATAGTGCTGATATTAGGATATTAAAGGGGGATTTGAATATGGCAAAAGGTAGAAAAATGGAGTTTGAAAATTTTTCTTATTATGTTGATGAGATTTTAGACAACATTATTTGGAGTGATAAGATAGGCCCTTGTGATACTTGCGAGTTTAATTTTGGAGGTATTTGTGCTAATGAGTATTACGGAGAGAGTGTAGAAAAATTTAATGGTAAAATTATGGATTGCTGGAGTTTAGGACCTAGTGAGTATTCAAGACGCTGGGACGAGATTACTAAAGAAAATGATTATGAGAAGATTAAGCAGGAAGCATATGAGGTATATTTGAAATCAAATAAAAAGGTTGCGTTAGAATATGTGTTAAATAATTTAAAGTTATCTTTTTTAGTGTCCTCTAAAACGCAAAAAAACACCTAAAATTGGTATATTGCAGAGGGAGTTTTTATCCTTTTTGGAAAAACACCCCCTATTTTTAGGCCTTAAAATGCAAAATTTTAGTGTTTTAAAAACGACGACTTTTAAAGAAGAAACGAAAACAACGGCAACGCCTTTAAAAACGACGAAAACGAAACGACAACGACGACTTTAAAACAACGACTTTATCCTAATCAGGATCATAAGGACTCTTAACCCCCATGTTCTTTAAATCCTGTCGTACGGAATCTCGAAAAGCTTTTTCTCTTATTTCAGGAGTGTCTTCTACTTCTCTAAATCTCAAAATCTGCTCGACAAATTGCAAATGCCTTTGTTTCTCTTGTTCGGACATTGTCATAATTGCTTCATCAATTTTCTTATCCCACCATTCTTCTCGTAATTTATTCCTTTCTTCTTTTGACATAGTGCTTACGCTATTTGTTAAGTTCTTTGCAAAATCATTTTGCAAGGCCTTGTATAAATATCCAGCAAAGTTTTCAGGATCTTGCTTTACGGTATACTGAATGTTTCTTATGATGTAATCATTGCTCTCTGTTAGGAATTGCTTTATAACATCTCTTACAGAAGAGTTTCGGTGCTTTTCGGGGACCTTGAAATAGAGGTAATTGAGACGCCTCTCTTGCATATCAGAATCGCTTTCCGGAGCTTGTACTATATTTGCAAGGGTTTCTTTTACAGGTTCAGGAGTTGCAGGAGGTTCTTTTGCAGGAGCTTCAGAAGAAGGAGATTCATTTGCAGACATAGTTTCAGGCTTGATTTCAAATACAGCTCCTGTTTCAGGATCATAGATCTTACGAGTTTCATTTGCAGTAGTATTTTCAATGACTCTTGCGGGGGGCTCAAATCCATTTTCTTCAAACCAAAGCCTTTTCTCTTGCTCCTCCATTTCCTTAGGAGTCTTTTTCCTAAAATAGATAGTGAAATCTACAACTTTTCTTGCAAATTTGTGCTCTACAAGCTTTTCTATATAAAGATCGCTATACTTGTTTATATCCCTAATTGCAGGGTTAATAATAAATTGTTTAATATGTTTGTACTCCATCATCGAAGGTTTTTCGTCTAGCTGGAAGTGTTTAACAATCCAATCAACTGTGAATTTTCTAAATTTTAAACCTCCTTCAGAATTCATGGGAATGTTTTCGTATTCCTTGAGAAGTTCGTAAATGCGTGGTGAGTAAGCAGAGCGCATAGGAAGAACATGCTCTAGCTTGTAAATTGTAAAAAACTCTTTAAGATCTAAAAGGTAAGGCTTAAGCTTTTGAGAGAATTCTACCTCGATAATCCCTTTCCCTGGTATGTATTCTATTGAAGAAAACCAATTAAAACCAATCCAACCACCACCCTCTGTAGGTAAAAAGAAAGGCTTCTCTAAAAGCTCTTTAGCTTCTTTTTTAAGTGTATGATAGAGTTTAGTGTTTGAATGTGAAATTTTTATGAGACTAGAAACGGGAATTTGCATAAATTTAAAGTCTTTGTCGTTAGGTTCAATTAAAGATAAAGCATAGAGAATGAAACGAGTTTGAATGAGGGAATACTGAGCTCGCATGTGTTCCAAAAGGAAGTTTGCTTTTCTAATAATCCCGTAAGTTTTCTCGCCTGTCCTGTTCTCTTCGTTATCCATTACTCTATCACCTCCAATTGTATTATAATAAGGACATTTATTTTAGTCAATATGTCATAACAGAATGTCTATTTTTTCTGTCCTTTCACATTCTTTTTCTGTCCTTTCACATTCTTTTTCTGTCCTTTCACATTCTTTTTCTGTCCTTGAAATCAAAGAAAATATGATTAAAACAAGGCTCTTTCGAAGGGTAAAAGATCATAAAAGACTATAAAAGATTATAAACAACTACGTAAACGTGATAATGTAGTGTCAAATCATAAAGAAGTTAAAATAAATGGATGAGTTACATCGTTACGATGTTTTACGGAATACTACACTCCAATAGTATGGGGGGAAGGAAGGGATGAGTTAGATTGCTACGATGCTCTAAGGATGGAAATCTAAATGAGTATGGAAAGTAAAAAAGAGAAAAGACACTTACCCCCTACCCCCTTCCTAGAAAAGAGAAAAAAACCACCCACATCATGACACCCACATGGCCAATGAGAAACCCAGGGATACCGTGATGGCTAATAGCCAACTAGAAACCCCAAGAGATACTCCACAATGGCCAATGAAAATAACAAGACAATTGAAATGTTATTAAAAATTGTGCGAGATCTGTATCCTAGATTAGCCATTGTTAGCGAAATAATTTTACGTACTAATGTCACAGAAAAAATTTTCGCCACATATCAAAGATGAGAAAAAAACCAGTCTCAATTTAATGTCGGAGAAAAATTTTCTCACATACTAAAGACCTAGAAAGAGGGAGGAAGGGCATCCTCTCTCTCCCGGAGAGACTTCTTAGGCTAGTTTTACAGGCCTTACTTTTGTATTTATTCGTTTACCTCCATGCTCCACTGTTTTTGCAAATCCGTGCAAAATCCCTATTTATACATACAGACCGTTCCTTACAAAAAACCCTATTTTCACAGCGTTTTCTCATATACTTAGCTTTATTTCATCTCTCAGTTTCAATCCTCAAGTACTTTCTTGAAAACTGAGATATAATGAAAGTAATAGTAGATAAAGGATTGGTTTAAAAATATCACACTTCCTTATACATAACGGACGCCGTGTCCGTTATCAGGGTAGCTTTTCCAGTAATTCCTCTACTAAGTGCTTTAGAATATGGAGTTTATCCTTTATTTCCTCTTTTTCACCACTATCTGCATTCTCTAGCTCGGCTGAAACTGCTTTTAAACTTTTTATTGCAACATCTATCGGATCCTGTGTTTTTTTCTTTCTTATTTTATCAACAACAGCCTTTGTTTCTTCTGAACTTAAATTCTCTTTTTCTATTAAGCTTACAACTTCTCTTACTAAATTCTCGTCCTTTAATTTCACAATATTCTCTATGTGCTTTGCCGTAATTGGCGAATCTGGTGAGTCTATTTTTTGCTGTATATCCTCAGGCAAAGTTAGTAGCATTAGCCATCTCTCAAGAGTTTTCGCTGATTTGCCTATAACTTTAAGAACCTTTTCTATTACATTTTTTTCTTCTTCATTGCACTTATTAAATCTATAATTGCTAACTATCTTAAGAACCTCACTCTTATCAGCATGCAGCATCAAACTGAGATATTCTTGCAAGGCCTTAGAGCGTTCAATTGGAGATACATCTTCTCTTTGAAGATTCTCTATAATCTGTACTTCTCTTATTTCTTCTTCGCTTTTTACATCTTTTATTATGCACTTAATCTTATTTAACCCCGCAATTTTACACGCTCTCCATCTTCTTTCGCCTGCAACGATGACGTACTTATCACCCAATTTCCTAACAATAATAGGCTGAAGGAGGCCTTTCTCCTTTATACTACTTGCCAATTCATTAAGACTTTCTTCCGAAAAATGCTTTCTAGGTTGATTTGGATCCGGTATAATATCATCAATATCGATTAGGCTAATATTCTCAACTGATAGATGCTTATAAAACACAGAATCAGCTTCCAATGGTACTCTCTTGCTCGATGGCATCTTCCACCTCCTTTGTTAAAATTAGATACTGCTTTGCAACCTCAGAATTTGGATCAAAGAGCACAACCGGTTTCTTTGCAGCATAGCTATCTTTTACCTTCGTTGTATACATAATATCAGTCTTAAAGATCCTTATTTGATCTCCAAATTCTTCCATAAGTACCTGCTTTGCTTCTTTAGCGTGCAGCGTTCTTCTATCAAACATGTTCACAACAATTCCTAGAATTTCAAGTTTAGGGTTAATGACGTTTTTGACCTTGATAACATATTCGATAAGATTCTCCATTCCTCTTAAACTTAAAACATCAGGTGCAACAGGAATTAGAACGTAATCAGCTGCAACAAGTGCATTCATCGTTAGAACTGAAAGGCTCGGAGGACAGTCAATGATAATATAATCGTATTCGCTTTTGACAGGGTCGATTGCTCTTTTTAAAAAATACTCTCTCCCTATTTCTCCTATTAACCTTACTTCCCCCTCTGAAAGCTGAAGATTTGATGGTAGCAAATATACATTGTTTATATCCTCTCTGTGAAGAAGAACTGAGTCAATACTAGCAGAATCAAAAAAAACATTATAGATGGTCTTTTCTAGTTCATCTGGATTCCAACCAAAAGCAGTAGACAAAGCAGCTTGAGGGTCCATATCCACCAGAAGAATTTTTCTGTCCTCTTTCAAAGATAGTGAGCAGGCTAGATTGGCACTAACTGTGGACTTCCCAACACCGCCCTTTTGATCAATGACAGCAATACTAATTCCCTTCTTCTTCATTTCTCCCTCCTTAATCATTTAGACTCCTCTTCATGTAATTTCTTCATCCTCTTCAACGCGTAGTGCACGGTAGACTCGTGAATATGGAATATACGAGCAATATCTACATGAGAAAAAGATCCCATAGAATCAAGTTGGTATATAATTGCATCTCTAATGCTCTGTAATTCCTTTTTATTTTTCCCTTTTAATCTGCCTTTTAGCATGGAAAATGTAATGTCATTTCCATATCGCGCTCTAATATATTTCATAACCTCCTCTTCCTCTAACGCAGGAATAGTAATATCGTTCTTTTCAAAAACCTTTTTAAGCGCTTCTAACCTAATTTCTTTACCTTCAACGCTGCTAACGCTTCTTATAATATTTAGAATTTTCATTAATTCTCGGACATTTTTAACCTCTATACTCAATATAGCATTTTTTGTAGTTTCATCAATTAACAAATTCTCCTCTTCTATCAATACATTTAGTAATTTTTCTTTAAGTTCATAATCTGGTGGTTCCAAAAATGATGTTATACCGTCTTGCATTCTAGACGAGACCTCTTCCATAAAAGGAGGTGGCAATTTTTCCTGGGGAAACACCGAAGTAAAGACAAGAATTTTGTGTGAGTTAAAATAATGATCTATAAGAGATTTAAGTTCAAGCTGTACTCTCTCTCTTCCACTTAAGGAATGAACATCGTCTATAAGAAGGGCATCTGCTTCTTGGATTTTTCGTATACGTGCTGTCCTATAATCCGGTTTTTTTGTAACGGCATCAACTATATACTCGGTAAAAGTATTCGCGTTAAAATAAGCGACATTCTTGCCTTGCGATAACAAACTCCAAGTTATTCCCTGCAATAAATGCGTCTTCCCTTGCCCATAACTTCCAAAAATATACAGTAGTTTATTTTTGTGCTGGAATTTTTCTTCATTGTGACTTATTTCAACTGCTTTTCTAAAAGCATCTTCGTTGCATGAACTCACCTGAAATTTATCAAATATGTATTCCTTGTTTAAAGTGGCAGGAACAACTAAATGACCGCTTAGTACCTCTTCGTTATCCTCAAGAATCTCGGTTATTGGTCCAACAGAAATCTCATATTTGCCGAGTTTTTCTTCTATTGCTTTAGTAATAATGTTCTTCATTCCACCAAAATTAACACTGAATTGATATGCAAGAGTTTGATTGCAGGAAATTAAAACTTTTTTCTCTTCAGAATTTACAAAAAACTTTGCGTTCTTAAACAATTCAATAAGATGCCTTTCACTCTCATCTTTTCCATCAAGTATTTCCGTTATTCTTTTTACAATCATACCTTATTATATACAAATTCAAGAATTTACAAAATAAAAAATCTTGAATTTCTACTACTTGAATTTTGATTCTGTAACTTGTGGATAAAATACTTGAATTACCACTTGAATTATATCTTGAATTATCTCAATTTGGAATTCAAGATTGAATTCAAGATATATTCAAGTTACATTCAAGTTCAAATTCAAGTCTAAATAGTATTGATATTTACTAAATTTATTAACCATCGTCCACACTATCAACAAATATTATTATGTATGAATTTATGTATTTTCAATATCTTTAAAAGAACAATAAATACATTAATAAGATTTGTGGATAAGAAAGAATTAAAATAAATGATATACTTTAATGATTACATTATTTCCATAGATTGAGAAATGATATATTTTACACTATTATTTCATTATTTGGATTGTCTTGCCTTGTAGTGCATATGTTAGTACTCATTTATATAAACCTTTGAAATTACTACTGCTAATAGATTTCTTCAATTTCCGTAATTTTCGGGTATTCTACAGGCATTTTTAAGTAATAATGCGTTTAATAGATTTTCGTATTTTAACGAATATCTATTAATACTTTTAAAACTTACAAGAGTATGCTATAATGTTTATGTGCGAAAAGATTTGTATTATTATAGTGCTAAAGGTATTTTTGTTAAGTTTGGGGGATTATGTATAATAGCCAAATAACCTTTATTTATACTTACTTTTTCCTTATGCTTGTAAAAGCCGCATCCAAATTTCACCATTCTTTTGTGACTTGCTTTTCTCCTTTCTCTATATCTTCTTTTTTATCTTCCACTTGTTCAATTGCTGTAGCATTAAAGCATTAATTAATATTTAAACATTTTAATAGAAAGGGGTGATAAAATGTATTTAGGTAAACTCAAGGCTACAGGTCAATTTAAAACGCAGGATATTCTTGAGGGCGAACTCTATGTAGGCCAATGGGAAATCCTATGGTATCTTGCCCTTGTGAGATTCTCTACCCTTGACTTAATTTCTACCGCTACAGGCTTTAGTAAAAACTCTCTCAAAGATGTCTATCTAAGAACTTTATCTACTCAGTTTAAACTCGTTGAACGTATTAAGCTCAAATTACCTCTTGGTACAACTGAACGTACAAGTAGTTTTTACACATTAACCAACCTCGGCTATAAAAAGCTTGGTATTGGACATCCTAAGAGAAGAGAATATGAACTTGCAAAACTCATATCATCTGAACATACCGCATTAGTTGTTACCCTTCTTTCTTACTTTTTCAGGCATGATACAACAAGGTATAAAGGTGAAAGAGAGCAAATCGTTAAAACTAGCAGGGATTGGATAGATATCCTTGAATACGCAAGAAAAGAAAAAGCAGACGAAGCTATTAGAAAATATGGAGTAGGATTCGTCTCATCTAATGCAATCAAGCAATTTAACAGTACAGTAAAAGGTGTACCTATACCAGATGTATATTTTGAATTTGATCCTGTCGCTTTTCCTGGCTTAGAAGAGCTCACATACTACGGCATCCAACCAGGAAATCTATTATTCATTGAAGTTGAAACAGGAGAACACAGAAAACCACAAATTGAAGAAAAACTTGAAAGGTACAACAAGAGTAAGTGGTTCTTTGAGGAGTACTTGAATAAGAATGACTATGCTGTACTATTTGTTATGAAAAGCAATCAGAAAAAAGAAACACTGGATAAGTGGTTAATGGATTCGGGTATTGCTAAGTCAACTTCTTTTCCTATTCTTCAAACAACAATAGACGAAATGAGAGAAAAACTTACACCCGCGAAACACTTTACAAGACCAACAGAAAGGAAACAAAAGAAAGAAGATTATCCATGGTGAGTATTTATGACTTGCAAAAGGTATATTTCAGAGGATTGCCGTGCATAATGCAAGATATTTAAGATTTGGTTTTCAAAAAAAAGAAGTATATAGTTGAAAATTTACCAAAGTAATGCAAATATTGCAAAGATTGTTTAAAACAAATTTAGCATTGATGGTTTAAAGAGATGAGACCCAATATTTAGACTAAGGCCTCTTACTCGGGCCCAAACATAGATAATATCTCTGGAAAAAAATATTCTACTCGAATACCGTATAGAAGTCTACACATCCATGTGAACTAATACTCTAGTGAATAAGAAAACCTTTATTTTAAAAGGAAGAAAATTATTGTACTTCTTCTTTTAATTCCTTTCCAGGTTTGAAATATGGTGCTTTCTTTGCTGGGATTGCAATTTTCTCTTTTGTTCGTGGGTTAACACCTGTTCTTGCTTTCTTTTCTCTAATTCCCAAGGTTCCAAAGCCAATGAGAGATACCTTATCTCCTTTTTTGAGAGTCTCCTTTACAACTTCAACGAAGCCGTTCAATACTATTTCTATATCCCTCTTCTTCATTCCTGTTTTCTCTGCAATGCTAGCGATTAGTTCCATTTTATTCATAACTCTTCATCTCCTTTCCCTATTTTCCTTAAAAAAATCTCTCTATTATATAAGTGTACCACTATTTGAAAAAGAATTTGAAATTAAAATTAAAAAATTCATAAAAATCTTTTAATTTTATGCCTCAAAGGTACTGAATAAGTTACGAAACATATGAGACTCTTCATATTAGAGAAAGGAGAGTGGTGAATATGCAACTCAAAAGGTTGTTACCTCTGTATAATGAGACTATGGAAAGACTAATTAGTGCTTCTAAGTTTTCAAAGAGCGAAGAGGCTAAATTCAGACTAAGTGTGGTAGAGTTCTCAAAGAAGTATGGGGTTAAGGCAGCACAGGATGCATATGGTGTATCCAGAGCAACAATATTTAGATGGAGGAGGTGTTTAAAAGAATCAGGTGGTAAACTTGATAGTCTTATTCCTAAATCAAGAAGACCGAAAAGACTAAGATCAATGAAAGTAAATAGCGATATTATCCTTTTCATAAGAGACATTAGAGAAAAACATCCTGGTATGTGTAGAATTGATTAAGAAATTCCTTGATGAGTACTGTATGAAGAAAGGAATAAAGACTATCTCAGTATCAACCATTGGAAAGATAATCAAAAGGTATAACCTTACCTTCAATCAAAACAGGCTCAACTACCATAATCCAGAGAGTCAAATGGGCACATAAAAGAAAGAATTACAAATCAAAGATAAGACATTCACCAAAACATACTTCCCCTGGATATATTGAGATTGATACAGTCATAAAATTTGTGGATGGAATGAGAATATTTATCCTCAATGCAGTAGATGTATCAACAAAATTCAAATTCTCATATGCTTTTAAATCAATGAGCAGCAGAAACACAGTTCTCTTCTTCAAAAAACTTGAAAATGTTTATCCATATGAGGAAGGTATTGAAATAGTCCAAACAGATAATGGCTCTGAATTTCTTGGAGAATTTGATAAATACCTCAAGGAAAAAGGTATAAAGCAAAACTTTATCTATCCAAGATGTCCACGTATAAATGGATATGTTGAAAGGGCAAACAGAACCCTTCAAGATGAATTCATAAATGAAAACATCTTTCTTCCGGAGATGATATTGATACATTCAAAAGGAAACTTATGGATTACCTCATATGTTACAATACTCAAAGACCTCATAAGAGTTTAAACAATTTGACACCAATTGAAATTCTCTCAAATATTATCCGGAGTCTCAAATGTATATAACTCGAACACCCTCTTGCATTTTTTTTAAAAAGTACTAAAATTTTTTTGAAGCGATGAAGAATCGCTATATTTACGTAGTATTAAGATTTATTAAGAAGCAGTTTTTGGGTTTAGCTGGAAGTTGAGGAGAGCAACAGGTGTGCAAGGAATGTAGGAATTATTGGACAGGCATTTTGTTGGAGCACTTCTGGTGCAAAGCAATTTGGGGGATTCAATTTGCTTTAATGCTGTTTCTGCATGATTTAACATCTTCTATCTTATCTTTTGTTACAAGACTAAGTTTCTTTGTAAAAAGACCTTTGGTGAAAAAATACAGAGCTATTTACTATTGTGCTCTTCGGACTTTTTATAGGACTCTTTGAGATAGGGAGATTT